>JGI20200J14955_1000155_pt1 | contig 15525 bp, 12 predicted proteins | sample NGESurshal092012_FD_14955 | JGI IMG/M metagenome (IMG submission 14955) | reverse complement strand
ACTAGAAAATGGGCATCAAAAGGCCCTAATTCTTCAGCAATTACATCCGTCTCCACCGGATAATGACCACGCAAGGTGGAGTCGGAGCGACTGACCACCAAAAAATCCCGGATGCATTCTTGCTCAATCGCCATTTTCAGGTTGTGACAGACTTCTCGGGTGATCGCTGCCGCTGCTTCTGGAGAAACCGCTCTCGTATTGGTCAGCACAAACATAATCGGGGCATCATCGGCCAGTCCCAACCTCAGGGTATCCACATCCCAGCGAGTCAACAGCAGACAGCCATGTACGGTCTGGGAGCCCGTCGGGTCATCATCAAGTACGAGAATTTTCGGGCGGGGAGACATAGTAAAACGCTCAGTTCTAGGAATTTAGGCAGCTTATCTGCGCTTATCATAGTTCTCATTGGCTTAAGAACTAGCCCTAAATCACCGACTTCCGATATTGTTTTTGAATGTATCATATTGGACACAAGATCATGCGTCACTATGATGCTTTCCATCAAAAGTGAATAAGTATCACTGGACACTTCCCTGCAATCAATCGATATATTTTTCCCGACACTGACCGTCCAACGGAATAATCCAAAAGCGAGACGCTTACACCACAACCCTAATCAAGTATATTTTTTATGTAAATTGCCTGAAGCCTTTAACAGGAGTTAAGCTATGAAAAATCTCAACAATAGCAAGTTAATAGTTTCTATTATTTCATTCATTTCCATAGCTTTATTAGCAAGTTTAACTCTACTTAAAAATATAGAGAAAACCGAATTTTTCGTAGACGAAACTGGATGGATTTCGACAGGATATTTTTATTCCAACTTACTCTTAAAAGGTGATTTTGAATGGCAAAAATGGAACTGCGAATTGCACCAATGTGGTACTTTCAATAGTTTATATAATCCACATGTAGGGCAATGGTTAATCGGAATTCCTTTGAAAGTTTTTGCAGCAAAAGGCGAACAAGAATTCTTTAGGCTTTATGATCTTGAAAAATCCCTAGAAGAAAATAAAAAAGAGGGAAAGGTCCCACCAGATCCAATTTTATTACGTGCTCGAAGCGTGTCTGTAATAATTGGGACTTTATGTTGTTTACTGATTTTTGCTATTGGTTATTATTCTAATAATTTATGGATAGGGAGTATATCAGCAATTCTCTTAATCTTCAATAAACTATTCATTACATTAAGCACACAGGCGATGACAGATATTCCATATAATTTCTTTCTTCTTTGTGCTTGTTTAGCAAGTATATTCTTGCTGCGCCAGTCTCAGCTCCGCTATATCTTACTGAACAGTTTGCTCTGTGGGGGTTTTATCGGATTATCTTCTTCTGTAAAAATCACAGGGGTGCTAGTCGGAGGCTTATACTTCTTTTTGTTACTACTCTATAAAAAGTTTGTCACCAATATGAAAGTTAATGACGCTGTAAAATGTTTGACAGCTTTTTCTCTTTCAGCTCTTTTTACAATCTATATTGTTAATCCCTATTATTGGCCTTCCTTAAAAGAAATAAGTATTAAAGAGACTATCCAGGAAGTAGCAACCTATTACAAGAAAAGTCCAGAAAGAAAAATCCAGAAAGAGAATATTAGCGATGAATATCCACAACTTTCAAACTTTTCTCATGTATTAGAGTTTCCTCGTATGTTTCTCAGGGTGAAGCGTGTTGGTGATGCTCAGTATATAAAACATAAATCTGCTCAGTGGGGAGAAAATCGTCTCAGAACATTTCATGAAACTTTTCGTAGAGTAATTAATAATTTTCCTAAAGAAATCTATCTCTTGGTTTTAGGAGTAATTTTATTGGGCAGGAAATTAATAAACTCTATCTATAGAAAAAAACTTTCTGAGAGTGCTATCCCTGTCTTATATTTTGGAGCAAATTATGTGTTTATCCTATTGTTTATGAGAGTTAATTGGGATAGATATTATTTACCGACAGTCATCGCCAGCAAAATTATTATTGCCGTAGGAATATATGAAGGAAGTAGACTGATTTTGGTCCTCCTCCGTAGATCCGCAAAATTAATTTCTCCGCAAAGACAGTAGGTCTACTAGGCATCACTTCTGCGTAAATGGTGAATGTTTTCTTTCCCTTTGCTGCCTATCAAATCAAAGTGGCAACCTCTTTTAGCCATGATGAATTAATTCATGCATAAACGGACTGGTAGCGAACTGACTTTTCCCACAAAGTCCTAGAATCTTTACTATGCAATGATTTTACATCCGAAACTGATTGTCATTAGTCTGCACCTGTTGACAATACCTGACGATGGAATGACGCTTTCAGCCTTCGATAACACCTCCAGATTTTCTTCTCAAAAGATAATGGGAAAAGTCAGGGTAGCGATGGATAACGTGCATCACCTAAAATATTCAGCATTTGATTCTTTTAAGTCTCAAAATAGGGCCCATTCAAGTTTGAAGTATACTGACCGTAGAATACCTCGCGTGGCGTCCGGTAGGAAACGGGCTATGGCAACCATGGCAATATGGCTCAGGACTGATAGTGCTAGCAGAACGTTTCAATAGCCTAGCGATGGCTTGAACGGACAAACAATTTTCATACTTGAGCGTATAGATCTGCTGACGCCATTTGGAATAAGCTGCAATAGCTTATGAAGGTTCCTGGTTTGGTGTAAAAAACGTCAGGTGTAACTCTTCTTAGTAACCGCTGATGCCCTCCGTGAGGAGGATACAGGCCCAAAATCATGCTAAAGAGAGTAGTTCTCCCGGTCAAAAAAGGCTGAAACTATAGCATGCAAAGGGTTTCGACATTTTATCTGCATAGTGATTTTTTGCGGCCGGAGCAAAATAGCCCGTCTAATACATATGCACTAAGACAATCGGCACTTTTTGAGAAGTTACCATCAGGTTACCTCTGTGAGTCCCTCATGCAAAAATCCTCAAGTGCTGCGGTTCCGTTTTGAATCGGAGCTTTCTCGGTGTCTCCAAATGGATAACATCAGGGTAAACGTTGCTCTGCAAAGTTTGGTAGTTTTACGGTAGATTCATGCTTAGGTAACACCATAATATATAGACAAATTCACATAGTAAACAGCGTTAAGACCCTATAGAAATGTTTTAATGTTAAGAATGAACACTGTCCATTTAGCCCGGACAGGTAGGAGTTTATTCGCCTTAGGATGAAGCCACAACTTGTAAGCTTATCTTTTGGCTTTTTTAATTTGTAGTCTAGTATACTCGCTGTAATGCAAATAGCTTATATATTCACCAGAATTATGGTCTAGCGTTATGAAGAATTATCCTAATCTAAACATCCCCTTAGTTGAAGCTAGTTCACCTTCATTTCCCCAGTCATTGATGATAGCTATGCCTCCACTTCCGTGGCCCAAGAACCTTATTATCTTTGCGGCTGTCCTATTTGCTTTTCGCCCGGAGCCAGAAGCATGGATTATTAGTACGGTGACCTTCTGTCTATTTTGCTGTCTTTCCAGTAGTATCTACCTATTCAACGACGTAGCTCATGTGAAGCCGACTGTCTACCTACAGTCAATGTGTTCGTTAATACAACTCTGTATTTTTTTGGGGATTGTTTCATGAGAATTATTCTAGTAACTGGATCCGCCGGGTTAATTGGCTCCGAGTCCGTTCGTTTTTTTTGTGAGCTCGGTTTTACGGTCATTGGAATTGACAATAATATGCGGCAGGTCTTCTTCGGTGAAGATGCTTCAACTGAATGGAACCGCGATCGCCTCCAGCAAGACTATGGAGATCACTACATTCATTACGAAATTGATATTCGGGATCATGATGCTATCTCCAAAGTATTCAAGACTTATGAAAAAGACATTAGTTTAATTATTCATACAGCTGCTCAACCTTCCCATGATTGGGCAGCTAGCGATCCTTACACTGATTTTTCTGTCAATGCAAACGGAACCCTAGTTCTGCTTGAAAATACCCGTCAACATTGTCCTGAAGCCGTATTTATCTTCTGCTCCACAAACAAGGTTTATGGGGATAATCCAAACTTCCTTCCATTAGTAGAGCAAGAAAAGCGATGGGAAATTGAGGAAACTCATACCTATAACCAGGGCATCGATGAAACGATGAGCATTGACAACACCAAGCATTCCCTGTTTGGAGCCTCAAAAGTTGCAGCCGATGTGCTAGTTCAGGAATACGGTCGCTATTTTGATATGAAAACAGCCAGTTTTCGGGGCGGCTGCTTAACAGGGCCAAGTCATTCTGGTACTAAATTGCATGGCTTTCTTTCCTTCTTGATGAAATGCACCATCACCGAGCAGCCATACCAGATTTATGGCTATAAGGGAAAGCAAGTTCGTGACAACATTCATAGTTATGATTTGGTGAATGCTTTCTACCATTTCTACCAAGCTCCTCGCATTGCTGAAGTTTATAACATTGGCGGCAGTCGTTTTAGTAACTGTTCCATGCTTGAGGCAATCCAGCATTGCGAAGCTATAGCTGAGAAGAAGTTGGACTGGAGCTACGTTGAATCTAATCGCATTGGTGACCACATCTGGTGGATTAGTGATGTTGGTAAATTTAAGAGTCACTATCCCAGTTGGGAATTGACCTATACAGTCAAAGATATCTTGAAAGAAATTTACGCTCAAAATACTATCCGCTGGAGCTAATAATCCCCTTTTGGCTTGTCAGTGATTTGGCTTAGACACAACATAATTTGTAGGGAGGTTCCATTATGCTAAATAAGCTGTTTCAATCAAGAGTAATAAAATTTTTGATTGGGGGTGGTGTAGCTACCGCCCTCAACTTAATCTTGATATTTTGGTTGATTGAGGGGCTAGGATTTAACACTCCTCTACTGCGTAACATTGCTAATGTGGTTTCGATCGAAGTATCGCTGATAGCTAGCTTTTTCATCTACCGGATCTGGGTCTGGCCCGGTGGAGTATGGAGAGTTAGAGAAGTTTTATTGCGTCAGCTCCCTCTCTACCACCTTTCCGCTGGGGTTGCCGTTATTAGTCGAATCTTCTTGATCTTTCCAATTTTAGATTGGTTGAGAGTTAATTACGCAGTCAATACTTTAATTGGTGCAATAGTCAGTGCGTCACTTAACTATCTGATTAGCGATCGCTTGGTTTTCAATAGTTCTAGTCGGCGTTCTGGAAGTAGCCAGCAGACAGAATTCTCCTCAGACATTTATCATCCAGAGGGAATAGCTCCTGCACTGGAAGATGGCGTCTCCTCGCCGAGACATTCCAGACTGCATCGTTCAGGAAATGTTCAAGTTTTCTCGATCGTGATTCCCGCTTACAACGAGGAGGACTCTATCACACCTACCGTTGAGTCTATTTCCCAGACTTTGGAGAAAGAAGGAATCAATTACGAAATCCTTGTCGTAAATGACAATAGTCTCGATCGAACTGAAGCAGTGTTACAAGAACTGGGTACTCAGAATAATAAAGTACGCTATATCAACAACTATTACCCGAATGGGTTTGGGTTTGCCGTTCGTTGTGGTTTGGAAAACTTTAGTGGGGATGCGGTTGCAATAGTGATGGCTGATAGCTCTGACTCTCCAGAAAATATTATAGATTATTACTATAAACTGCAAGAGGGGTATGACTGCGTATTTGGTTCACGTTTTATCAGAGGCGGAAAAGTGATTGACTATCCAGCTCATAAGTTGATTGTGAACCGTTTGGCAAATGCATTCATTCAAGTTTTATTTGGCATGAAGTTTAATGATACAACCAATGCTTTTAAGGCTTACCGTAAGGAAGTCATCGAAGGGATTTCTCCACTTCTATCTCATCACTTTAACTTGACAGTGGAAATTCCTCTTAAGGCGATTGTAAGAGGATATTCTTATACAGTTATCCCTATCACTTGGCAGAATCGTGCAGCAGGGATTTCTAAGTTAAAGCTGAAAGAGATGGGTAGCCGGTACTTATTTATTGTTCTTTATGCCTGGTTAGAAAAACATCTTTCTAGAGGAGACTATCAGAGTAAGAACTCTCAGTTAGTAATACAAGACAGAAACTAAGGGGGTACACCATATAAATACAGTATCACTTAAGCTAGAGTCCTCTCCAGACAGGTATTTCTGACAAACCTATGTTTTGTTTAACTTGACCCGCCCACTTAATTTGAGGGAATTAATTTAGTTAGTTCCCATGCGAAAATGTGTAATGTTTCAAGAAAACCTAGGTTCCTCATGATGAAAAATATATTTCGTTTTACCTCTATTAGCCAGTCAGCTAAAGCTGAAATAATCTATATTGTCACAATTTTGGCTATTTGGGTAGTTATGGCTATCCTTGTAAATCCTATTGGAGATTTTCCTTTGAATGATGACTGGGCTTTTGGAAAAGCCGTACAATCTGTCGTCGAAAAAGGAGACTTCCAACTTTCAGGTTGGGGAGCTATGAACTTATTCTCTCAAGTTTGGTGGGGGGCATTATTTTGCTTACCTTTTGGTTTTTCTTTTACCGCACTTCGATTTTCAACCTTAACCTTGGGATTAATAGGGGTTCTCACGACTTATGGATTGCTCAGAGAAGCAAGTTCAAGTCAGAAAGTTGCAGTTTTTGGTGCTCTGCTAGTTGCAACAAACCCAATATATTTTGCGCTTTCTAATACTTTTATGAGTGACATTCCTTTTTTTGCTTTTGCTAATTTAGCAATATTATTTTTGATACATGGGCTTAAGCGTGACTCAATTACTGCAATTGTTATCGGGATTATTATTGCCTGTGTTTCCCTCCTAATCCGTCAGTTAGGAATGGTAATCTTTTTGGCTTTTGGTTTTACCTATATTTTTAAAAAAGGAATTAGAATAAAAACAATTATTCAAGGATTTTTACCAACATTATTAGGGCTTTTTCTGCAAATTGCTTATCAAAAATGGTTGGAACTGACCGGAAGATTACCCTCTTCCTTCGGATCTCAAATTAACACAATTATCAAAAATTTAGTAGAAGGTGACATTGGCATTACTATTAAACATTTTATCTGGATGACAAACGTGGCCTTAGTTTATTTGGGATTATTTATTTTTCCATTTATATTTCTCGTCTTAGCAGTGAGATTGAAAAAGGTTTCTGTTCGGCAGAACAAACTTATTTTTTTTGCAGCCTCAGCTATTTTTATTACGTTAATAGGAATACTTATTCTAAAACATAGACTAATGCCACTATCAGAGAATATACTGACTCAGTTTGGTATTGGTCCTTTAACGCTACGCGATATCTTTTTGGATTTAAATCATCTATTTGCTTTAAAAATATTTTGGGCATTTATAACAGTCATAGGAGTAGTCGGTGCCGTAGTATTGATTCTATATTTCTTTTTTGCTGTTCGGCAGTTTTTCCTAGATTTTCAACATTTTGAATTAGCTCAAGCATGGCTGACAATCTTCGTTATTTTTACGATTTTTCTATACTTCTTACCTCTGGGGATAGGTACTTTTTATGATCGTTATCTTATTTGGTTGATTCCTCTATCAATGATGTTCATTTCGGCATCTACAAAAAATATTAGTAACGGAAAAATTAGCTCCACAGCTATTTACTTTGCTCTGCTCATGCTCCTATTCTCTGGAATATTCACCATTGGAGCAACACATGACTATTTATCGTGGAACCGGGTTCGCTGGCAAGCCTTAAACAATTTGATGCAAAAATACCAGATATTACCTAGCTATATAGATGGTGGATTTGAATTTAACGGCTGGTATTTATACAATTCTAAATATCAGAGAAGCCCTGACAAAAGTTCGTGGTGGGTTGATAGAGATGATTATATCATTTCATTTGGTTCTCAAAATGGCTATGAGGAAGTTAAACGGTATTCATTTAGCAAGTGGCTTCCTGTTGGACCAGAGAATATCTTGGTGTTACACAAAATCAATCAGTAAAGCAAACTTGCTCAAAAGGACTTATAAGGAATTATGAAGAGAAGGGTCTTAATTACAGGGGGAGCCGGATTTGTTGGTAGCGCTTTGGGAGTGAGACTGATTCAGCGCTATCCTAATTGGCAGATTACTGCTCTGGATAATCTAAAGCGACGTGGATCAGAACTCAATCTGCCTCGGCTTAAAAAAGTAGGAATTCAGTTTGTTCATGGAGATATTAGAAACTCAGAAGATTTAGATCCGATGGCCCTGAAACCCGATCTGATTCTGGAATGTTCTGCGGAGCCATCCGTTTTGGCAGGATATAACTCTCCTGGATATGTCCTGCAAACAAACCTAGTTGGAACTATTAACTGTCTTGAACTGGCACGTCAAACTCAGGCAGATTTTATTTTCCTATCAACCAGTCGTGTTTACCCGATCGCTTACCTCAATTCTCTGAAGTTTGAAGAAACAGCAACTCGGTTTCAACTCCTGAAGCAGCAGCCACTACCCGGAGCATCAACTGAGGGAATTGCCGAAGAATTTCCCTTAGATCAGCCCCGCTCTCTCTATGGGGCCACGAAGCTCGCTTCCGAACTGCTAATTGCAGAATATGCCGATGCTTATGGGCTGAGGACTATAGTCGATCGCTGTGGTGTTCTCACCGGCCCATGGCAAATGGGAAAGGTCGATCAAGGTGTATTTGCTCTATGGATGGCATTTCATTACTTCCAAAAGCCTTTGAAGTATATTGGCTACGGTGGAACCGGAAAACAGGTCAGGGACTTTCTGCATGTCGCGGATCTTTTAGATTTAATTGATATCCAAATTCATAGCCTGGAAACGGTTAAAGGGCAGACCTTCAACGTCGGTGGTGGACCAACCAATACCCTGTCTTTGTGTGAAACAACTCAACTATGTCAAGAAATCACTGGCCATCAGATTCCGATTACTCCTGTCCCAGAAACGCGAGTGGGTGATGTCCCAGTCTTCATTACTGATTCTCGCAAGGTGATAGCCAAGACGGGGTGGAAACCCACAAGGGATGCCAGAACAACTCTGACTGAAATTTATGAGTGGATTCGACAATTTGAGCCACAGGTGAAAGATATCTTTATCTAATTCCTGTTCAAAGTCTTCCACATCGTAATAAACTAGGATTTAGTGACTTGCGATTAAGTGTTAAAAACTATTGTGGGTCATCCCTGCAAATCGACTTACTTGAGGAAGAAGCAGCTTTTCCTTCTGGCACAGCATGACAGTAACCTCATGCCTCATTTAAGCTCAGTTTTCTAGTTGTGGTTAGCATCTCATCAGGGACAACAATGCTCATAGCTACATTCATCTCTATGATCAGTTCCCAGTTTGAGTAATCGTTCTAAACTGCCTGTGCGAATATCCTCTAAAGGGGGCGATACGCAGATTGCTAGGATCCAATCATAAATTCCACCACCATGGGTTTGTGATCAGAAGAGGTACAGCCAGTGAGAGCGGCTATGCTGTCGGAGCGCACCTGCAATCCCCGGTAAAAGATATGGTCTAGGGGATTAGAAAAGAGGAAGCGTTTGAGCTGGTCGTCTTCTGGGAACTGCACAGCCGTTAGACCTAAGCGTTGCGTCATGGTCTGTAATTGTCGCATGCGATTGATATTCCAGGTATTAAAGTCACCGGATAAGATAATCGGTCCCACATGGTTCCGCATTTGAGCTTCAAGCTGATCCAGTTGGGCCTGAAATCTCCAGGTACTGACAAAGTTAATGCCATGAATATTCGCGGCCATAAGGGTCTGGTCCGTCCAACTCAGCCTATATTCGGTGATCAATGAGGTTTTTGGGGTGGCGGAGATCGGTTCTCGGTGTTCAGATTGGAGGGGAACAGATCTACGATGCTGAACTCTGGATGCTGTGAGAATCCCGAAGTGATGTTGGGAGTTCCTGTCCATAAAGTTAGGCACACAATGCCACCCCATGTCCTCTAGTGGAAAGGGCTGGCTATAGGTAGTAGTATCGATACAAACTTCCTGAAAGAAAATGAGATCCGGTCGATGATGGATCAAAATTGCGCTAAAGTCTGCTTGCCAGTTAGCCGAATAGTTATTTTTGGCAATGTTCCAATTTAAAACCTTGAGAAGGGGACAGGTGATCGCCTGCTCAGAGAAGCATCCCTGGGCCAGGACAGAATGTTGGGGCGAGTCGTAACAAAAGGGTGGAAGCGGAATCCGAAAAGATGGAATGGTGGGTTTAGTCAGCAGGTTAAAGAAGTTAAGCATGGGATTGAGCCGAGATTCGACACTGTCGGCAAATTACTTTTTTCATGTCTAGAACCCCAATTCTAGCGTTGTTTAATTTACAAAATTCAATCAGTTCTGAATCAAGGGACGAAATTGTCAGAACTGATCTGTACTATTTCGTTGCTCAGCTCTTTAGTGCTTTAGCCACCTGGGGACCGGGCAGTAAAACCCTGCGCAAGAGACGGGCGGTCTGTTGCTCTAGCCAGCGAGATACCAACTTGCGGCCAAATTCTCTCCCTTCTTTGCGGGCTAGAACCTGCCGAACCATAGGTACGTATTTTCGAGGGTCTGGTGGAGNTTTTTGATCTCCTTTATTTNCCATTGCCCAAAGCCNNTTAAAGCCTTCGTTCTGATTGTTGAAGAGGGCTTCTAGCAGACGTTCGCGGGTAGAAGTGCCGCCTTCGGAAAGCAGAAAATCTAGAATTTGCTCTAGGGTATTGTCGNTGCTGTAGTCGCGAGCNTTCTTGGCATTGCTCAAAAGNTTCTCTAGACGGTTCCAGCGGAAGCTGCCCCCTTGGAAGAGCAGTTCATTCAAAGAATTNCGCAGTTGGGGAGANCGGTCCGTCAGCATCCGGTTCGCTACATAGGGATAAGCCACGGCCAAAACTTTGAAGTCGTCCCGGACACTCAAGGCAATCCCTTCTAAGGTCACCATCGAACGAATAATTAAGGCGTAGTAGGAAGGTACCTGGAAAGGCAATTCATACATGATGCCGGATAGCTTGTCGGTAATACTCTTGAAGTTGAGGTCATTCACCGTTGCCACTAAAGCATCTTGAAAAACTTCTCTCAGGGCTGGGGTAATCTTGGCAAGGTCAGTGTCTGGGGTCAAAAATCCTAAACGCACATAGTCCTTAGAGAGGGACTCAAAATCTCGATTGACTAGATGCACCACCGCATCAATTAAGCCATAGCGCTGCTCTGCCGTAACCTCGCTCATCATCCCGAAGTCTAAGTAGGCTAAACGGCCATCTGCCATAGCCAAAAGGTTGCCTGGATGAGGGTCTGCGTGGAAAAATCCATACTCCATTAGTTGGCGCAGAGAGCATTGGACGCCAATGCCAATCAGTTTTTCGCCATCCAGTCCTGCCTGCTGGATTTGATCTAGGCGGGTAAGCTTAATTCCGTCCACCCATTCCATCGTCAAAACCCGACGACGCGTATATTCCCAGTAGATCCTAGGAACATATATTTCTGGCATGGTCTTGAATAAGCGGGCAAAACGTTCTGCATTCTGACCTTCATGGACATAATCCATTTCTTCAAAGAGCTTAGTCCCAAATTCGTCCAAAATCGCCACTACATCGCTATGAATGAAGGGGAGCTTGGGAGCGATCCAACCAATCAGGCTACGGAAAATGTAGAGATCTAGGGAAACGAGGGGGACTAAATCTGGGCGCTGGACCTTAATCGCCACGGATTGGCCTGTCTTGAGCCTGCCCTTGTAAACCTGTCCTAAAGACGCGGCAGCAATCGGTTCCGGGCTGATTTCTTGATAAATTTCCTGGGGCGTCCGGCCCAATTCTTCTGCAATCAGGGCATAGGCCAGCTCATTGGGAAAAGCGGGCACATCATCTTGTAACAGGGTAAGCTCTTCCAGATAAACCGGAGGTACGACATCCGGTCGCGTAGAAAGCGCTTGCCCAATCTTGATATAGAAAGGCCCTAGCTTGGTCAGGGTCTCTCGGAAGCGCACAGCCCGCTTGGACTGGTTGCGTTCAACATTCCCCGTGAGGCTATCCCACCAAACTAAAAAGCCAAAAGCAAATAGGGGCAGCACAATCTGGAAAAACCGGACAAACGCCCGCCATCCTTTATTGCTGTAGTACCGCTCAATTTGCCCAGTATCATACTTCCGCAAACGAGAAAGGTCTGCAGTAGAACTTGAACTTGAAAGGAGCGTCGGCTCGTTTTGGAGGACAGTCATTCATATATCTTAACAAGACTATCCAGGAAGGTATACAGAAGAGACCCCTCTTTTAAGTATTTGCCAGGAGCTAACGATCAGAATTAACAATATGGAGCCTGGGTTTGCTTTTCTATTGCTCTACTTTTTCAGCCGAAAAGTGATTCTACCTTTGGTCAAATCATAGGGAGTTAGCTCTACGCGGACTTTATCACCCGACAGAACTTTGATGTAGTTTTTCTTGAGCTTGCCCGCTAGGTGGGCCAGGATTTCGTAGTCATTCTCAAGTTTTACTCGGAACATCGTGCCAGGTAAAGCTTCAACCACGACACCTTCCATTTCAATCAAATCTTCTTTGGACAAGGAATACCCTGTATACATACATTTCTAATTGTAAAACTTCTGATGCGCGTTGGCCGCATTTCAGGAGAAGTAATACAGGTTTTCTCTTCAGGCAACCAAAACCGTTTTCATAGTGGATCGGTCTACTTTTGTGCGGTCCGTCAAGATTTCGTGGCCATCGCGGGTTACGAGGACAGTGTGCTCGAATTGGGCTGAGAGCTTGCCATCTACGGTAACGACCGTCCATTTATCTTCTAAAAGGCGGGTGTCATAGCTACCCACATTGACCATGGGTTCAATCGCTAGGGTCATCCCTGCTTTCAAACGAGGATTGCCCAACTCACGGGTGCGGAAGTTTGGTACCTGGGGAGCTTCNTGCAGTTTGCGACCGACTCCGTGTCCTACATATTGGCGGACTACCGAAAAGTTATGGGCTTCTACATAATCCTGAATTGTGCCTGAAACTTCCTGGAGTAGAATGCCTTGCTTGACCTTGGAAATTCCCCGCATCAAAGCTTCTTCTGCCACTTCTATAAGCTTCTGGGCCTCCGGCGTAATGGTGCCAAGACCAATGGTGATGCAAGAATCACCATGAAATCCTTGATAGATAGCGCCAAAGTCAACTTTGACCACATCTCCATCGCGGAGCACTTTCTTCTTGGAGGGAATGCCGTGCACGACTTCATTGTTAACGCTGGTGCACAGACAGGCGGGGAATCCACCATACCCCTTGAAGGCAGGAATCACTTCGAAGTCTTTGCACCGCTGCTCTGCATGGGCATCCAAATCAGCCGTTGTCATCCCAGGAGCGGCAATCTCCATGACCTCTTTCAAGACTGTGGCCACAATCCGGCCAGCTACGCGCATCCGTTCGATGTCGCGGGGGGACTTAATTTCAATACCTCTCATGCCAAATTCCTTTCCAGGGCTTTATTCATTATGACAGCAGCCAGCAGGTCAGTCTCCCATTAGTTGCTTAAATTGCGCACGCACCTGCTCCATAGACTGATCCCCCTCCACGAGATGCAGTTTGCCTTGGGCTTTGTAGTAGTCAATGAGAGGTGCTGTTTCATGTTGAAAGGCTTCTAGACGAACCGGAACCACTTCTGGAGAATCGTCTTTGCGGTGTTCCAGGGTATGGGGACCACCATCGGTACAACCATGCTCAGGAGCAGGTTTGAACTTGGTATGAAAAGTCTGTTTGCAGACGGAGCAGGTCCGACGCCCCGTTAAACGCTCAAACAGAATCTCCTCAGGGACTTGGAGCAAAATCACCCCTTCTAGTGCTTCCTTCCGGCGTTTTAGCATGGTGTCGAGGGCTTTGGCTTGCTTGATGGTCCGAGGAAATCCATCGAGAATCCAGCCTTGAGCCACATCAGGTTCTTTCATCCGCTCTTCTACTAGGGCCACCACTAGTTTGTCGGGCACCAGCTTGCCTTTATTGCTATAGGTCTGGAATTTTTGCCCCAAAGGCGTCTGTGCCTTAATCGCAGCCCGAATAATATCGCCCGTTGAGATTTGGGGGATTTTGTACTCTTCTTGCAGGATTTGAGCTTGAGTCCCTTTTCCAGAGCCTGGCCCTCCGAGCAGCATGATTTTACGCATGGTAGTTCCTATTGGGCTCCCACTTCTTGGTGTATATATTTTTTCAGGAAGTGGGACCGATAACTGCTATTTCTTAAGGCTTTAAACCCCATTTCTGTTACTTTTTGTTGACTCATGCCTTCGAGGATTGCTTTAGCCATGCTCGATCGCATGAGCTATATTCTCTCTCAATGGGTTTCGGCTACGCTCTACTTTTTCACCATGCCTTCATAACGCTGGGAAATCACATAGGTCTGAATCTGTTTGCCCGTATCGATGGCGACCCCAACCAGAATCAGGAGGGAAGTAGCGCCCAAGCCATTGAAGGTAGTGATCCCAGTTGCTTGCTCTACCGCTGTCGGCACTAAAGCTACAGCAGCTAAGAACACCGCCCCAATGATCGTCAAACGGTTGATGATGCGCTCTACATAGTCGGAAGTGTTTTTTCCTGGACGGACTCCTGGGATGGAAGCCCCCATTTTCTTGAGGTTTTTGGATAGGTCTTCTGGGTTAATCACCAGCGTCGAGTAGAAATAGCTAAAGAAAAAAATCAAAACCACATAGAGGACCGTGTGAATCCAGCTTGTCGGGCTCAAAGCAATGGCAATCTGAGTAGCTACTTCATTGTTGGCGTACTGGGCCAAGGAAATAGGGAGAATCAAGAGCGAAGAAGCAAAGATAATCGGCATTACCCCGCCTTGATTGACACGCAGGGGCAGGTAGCTGGTTTCCTGTTTCTTAAAGTTCATGCCTCCAGGTCCGACTTGCCGTTTGGCCGAGAGAATTGGGATCTTGCGCAGACCTTCCTGGACAAAAACAATCGCAGCAATCATGACGAGGAAGACGATAGCCAGGATGACAACGCCCGCAATCTTGGTACTGTCTGCTTGCACGAGTTCAGACGTTTTGCCCAAAGAGGTAGGCAAAGAAGCAACAATGTTCACAAAAATCAGCAGGGATGCGCCATTGCCAATCCCTTTTTCGGTAATCAGTTCACTGAACCACATGACCAAAACAGATCCAGCCGTCAGGATAACGATGCTTTGGAAAATGAAGAAAGGAGTAAAGTTTTCTGGGGGAACGGCTCCAGGGATATTTTTGAGGGCAAAGGTAATGCCAACGCTTTGAATAATGCCCCAAACCAGGGCCAGATAGCGGGTGTACTGAGCAATCTGCTTGCGTCCTTGCTCTCCTTCATCCTTCTGGAGCTTTTCCAATTGAGGAATAACGGGGGTCAACAGTTGCAGAATAATCGAAGCGTTGATATAGGGAATGATGCCTAGCGCAAAAACGCCCAAAATGCTGAATCCTGCCGAAAAAATGCTTAAAAGACCTGCCAGGGCGGCTAAACCACCGCTCTGAAGGGCTGCCGAAAAAGCTTTTGTGTCCACTCCGGGTAAAGGAACATGGTTTCCGAGCTGAACCAGAATCACGATGCCCAAAGTAAAAAGAATTCGCCCCCTCAACCCTGAAGCCTTGGCCATCTGAGCAAAGGTTTCCTGGGCGCTGGCGCGAGAACCTGAGCCTTTGCTGGCTACCATAAGTTTCT
>JGI20200J14955_1000152_pt1 | contig 15734 bp, 12 predicted proteins | sample NGESurshal092012_FD_14955 | JGI IMG/M metagenome (IMG submission 14955) | reverse complement strand
CAGCAATTCTCATTATGGCGAATAGCTGTTGAAGCTCTTGAGATATAGGTATTGTATTGACAGTGGGATGACCCAAGAGAGTCAGAGTCGTTGAATCAGCCAGGGTCGTTTGACGCCATTGTGAGTTACTTTCGCCAAGTGCTGGAATCGCTACCGGACAAGCGTACTGGCAAGAATACCCGCTATGGGATGGAAGATGCCGCCTTAAGTGCCTTCAGCGTGTTCTTTACCCAAACTCCGTCATTTCTGTCCTACCAACGGATGATGGAAAAGAACAAAGGGCGTAGTAATGCCCAAAGCCTTTTCGGCGTCCATCAGATCCCAAGCGACAACCACATCCGAGATTTACTGGACCCGGTGAAGCCGGAGCGTGTGTTTGCGGTGTTCGGGGAAATCTTGCAGGTGTTATTCCGAGAGGGGCAGATGACGGGCTTCCGCTCGTTTGCCAACACCCTGTTAATCGCGTTGGATGGGACCGAGTACTTCAGTTCAAGCCAAATCCACTGCCCTCAATGTTCGAGTCGAACCATCAAGTCAGGGGAGATTCACTACTTCCATGGGGTTGTCACTCCAGTCATCGTCTGTCCTGGGCGGTCTGCCGTGATTCCGTTGCCGCCTGAGTTCATCGTGCCGCAGGACGGGCATGACAAACAGGACTGTGAGAATGCGGCGGCGAAACGCTGGCTATTGCAGCAGGGGCAACGGTACCGTTCCTGGAACGTTACCATTTTGGGGGATGACCTCTATGGCCACCAACCCTTGTGCCAGTTGCTTTTAGTCCAGCAGTTCAACTTTATTCTGGTCTGCCGTCCGGAGTCTCACACCACCCTCTATGAGCACCTTGAAGGCATCCCCCTGCCAACCGTGGTCACAAAACGGTGGACGGGGAAAGTTGAGGAAATCTATACCTATCGCTACCTCAACGGAGTGCCCCTCAAAGATGGGGACGATGCCCTGCTGGTCAATTGGTGCGAACTAACGGTGATTCGAGCTGATGGCAAGGTGGGGTACAAGAACTCCTTTGCCCCCAATCACCTGATTACGGATGAAACGGTGCTGGATATTGTCCTCGCAGGGCGCACCCGATGGAAGGTAGAAAATGAGAGCAACAACACCCTCAAAACCAAGGGCTACAATCTGGAACACAATTTTGGGCACGGCAAGCAGCATCTCTCCTCATTCCTCGCCACCCTCAACATCCTGTCCCTGCTGTTCCATACTCTGCTGGAGTTGCTCGACCAGAAGTACAGGCTGCTGCGAGCGAACTTGCCCAGCCGCAAAACCTTTTTTAATGATTTGCGAGCCTTAACCCCTTATCTGTGTTTCGACAGTTGGGATCACTTACTCACCTTTATGCTCCAGGGGCTAGAGTTAGACATCCCGCCTAACACTAGTTGAAATTCCATAATGAGAAGTGTTCTCATGCAGGGATCCTGTTTTGAGCAATTCAACTGGCTGGAACCCTCATTCCATCGTTCAGCGATTCAGTCATAAAACTCTCTGCCAGCTATGATTTGAGTACAAATGTCTCATAATGAGAATTGCTGTGTGCGCTAGCCGGATAGGAGCTCTGTCTCTAAAAATGCTACGCTGGGGATGCTTAACGTTTTGTTACTTTTCCCTTCCCTCCACCAAAAGCATTTTCCCCATGACCATCCAAAACATTCGTAACGTCGCTATCATTGCCCACGTTGACCACGGTAAGACCACGTTGGTTGACGCTTTGCTGAGGCAGTCAGGGGTCTTTCGGGCCAACGAGTTGCTTGTTACCTGCGTGATGGACTCCAACGAATTGGAGCGAGAACGAGGAATCACGATTCTCTCGAAGAATACTGCTGTGTACTATGGCGAGACGCTAATTAATATCGTAGACACCCCAGGCCACGCCGACTTTGGGGGAGAAGTGGAACGGGTACTAGGCATGGTAGATGGCTGCCTCTTGATTGTGGATGCCAATGAAGGCCCGATGCCTCAGACGCGCTTCGTTCTAAAAAAAGCGCTGGAAAAGGGCTTAAAGCCGATTGTGTTTGTCAATAAGATTGACCGTCCTCAAGCTGACTGCGCACGAGCCGTAGACAAGGTCTTAGATCTATTTATTGAGCTTGGCGCGGATGATGACCAGATTGAATTCCCTGTGTTCTATGGTTCAGGGCTCGCCGGTTACGCAGTATCAGAACCTGAGGATAAAGCGGATGACATGAAGATCCTCTTTGAAGGCATTCTCCGTCACGTTCCACCCCCTGTAGGAGATGTGAGCAAACCCTTCCAGCTCCAGGTGACGACCCTGGACTACTCCGACTATTTAGGTCGGATTGTAATCGGCAAGATCCACAACGGAACCGTCCGTTCAGGTGAACAGATCGCTTTGCTTCGAGAAGATGGCAGCGTCACCAAGAGTAAAATCACCAAGCTTCTAGGCTTCCAAGGACTTTCCCGCGTCGAATTGGAAGAAGCCACCGCCGGAAATCTTGTAGCGATTGCTGGATTCGCTGATGCCAATATTGGAGAGACGTTAGCCTGTGGACAGAACCCAGAAGCCTTACCTTTGATTCGGGTTGATGAGCCGACCCTGCAAATGACTTTCTCAATCAACGATTCTCCTTTTGCGGGACAGGAAGGGAAGTTTGTTACCTCTCGTCAGCTTAGAGACCGTCTGTTCCGTGAACTAGAAACCAATATTGCGCTCAGGGTCGAAGAAACTGATTCTACCGATAGCTTTGTGGTCTCTGGTCGGGGAGAGCTGCACCTGGGAATTTTGATTGAAACCATGCGTCGGGAAGGCTATGAGTTCCAGGTTTCCAAACCCAAGGTCATCTTCCGCCAGGTAGATGGTCACGTCTACGAACCTTTTGAACAGTTGGTCTTGGATGTTCCTAATGATGGTTCAGGTTCTGCGATTGAAAATCTAGGTCGTCGTAAGGCTGAAATGCAAAACATGATTGCCTTCAACAATGGCCGTACCCAACTTGAATTTGTGATTCCTGCCCGTGGTTTGATTGGTTTCCGCTCTGAATTCATTCGCTATACCAAAGGCGAAGGAATTATGAACCACTCTTTCCTGGACTATCGTCCTTCGATCGGCGACATCGGTGGCCTNCGCAATGGCGTTCTGGTTTCCTTTGAAGAGGGTGAGGCAACCTACTACGCNCTCCAAGGCTTTGAGGACCGAGGCGTCTTTTTCATCACGCCGGGTACGCGGGTCTATGCTGGGATGATCATTGGTGAGAATAACCGAAACCAAGACCTAGAGCTGAATGTCTGCAAAGCCAAAAAGCTTACCAACATGCGCGCTTCTTCGGGAGAAGAATTGGTTCAACTGAAATCTCCGATCCAGATGAGTTTAGAGCGGGCTTTGGAGTATATCTCAGACGATGAACTCGTCGAAGTCACGCCTAAGTCAATCCGTTTGCGCAAGCAGAAGGTGAAAGCAGGGAAGCGTTAGGCCAAGAAGGACGTGGGACAATAGACACGTTATCTATACCTCTATAGGTTTTTAGTCTTGCCTAAAACTTGGGATGCCCTGATTCTCTCCAATGGCCCTGGCGAACTAGCGACTTGGGTTCGTCCTGTGGTAGCAGAGCTGAAGGCACGCCATCCTGAAGCGCGTGTATCCGTAGTACTTGCGCCCTGTAGCAACGCTTCAGGGCAGGAAGCGCAGTTTGCCCAAAGTATGGCAGGCGTAGACCGTGTGCAGTCAGCCAAGCACTACCGCAAATTTTTGCTTACGGGTAAAACGGCCGACGCTTGGGACTGGCATCCCAAAGGGATCACGGTATTTCTAGGCGGAGACCAGGGATTGTCTGCGCTAATTAGTCGTCGATTGGGCTTTCCGATCGTGGTTTATGCCGAATTGCAAGCCCGTTGGCCCCAATTCATTAATCGCTATGGACTTAAGGCAGAATCAGTCCGCGATAGCAAAAGCTCACATAAGGAACGCTTTAAGGGCCAATTTAAAGTAATCGGGGACTTAATGGCCGATGGAGTCCGAGTTGGCTCCCAGGATATGGACTATGTGGAAAAAGTGCTCGACCTTAAGCCTGGTCAACCTTTGGTTGGCCTGATGCCCGGATCTAAAGCGATGAAGCTTTCCCAGGGTATTCCCCTGATTATGGGGGCCGCAGAATATATGCAGTCCATCAACCCAAACCTGCGTTTTGTACTTCCTGTAGCGCCGACGACTTCCCCAGAATACCTAGCCTCCTTTGGCAATCCCCAAAATACGGATATAGAAGCGACGTTTGGGACCAGTGCAACGCTGGTGCAAGATGGGACAGAAGCAAAATTAGTCACTCCGAAAGGTACTACTGTCCACCTGTGGACTCAGTCTCCAGCCTATGAGCTATTGTCTCGCTGTACCGTCTGCATCACCACCATTGGTGCGAATACGGCGGAGTTGGGTTTTCTTGGCATCCCGATGGTGGTTTGCCTTCCCCATAATCGTCCAGAAGCGATGCGAGCTTGGGACGGACTGCTAGGACTTTTGGTAAATCTTCCGGGCGTAGGAACTTTAGTGGCGAAGACTGTCAATCTCTATATGGAACGACGGTTAGGATTCCTAGCTTGGCCCAACATGCGCGCAGAGGAAGAATTAGTCCCTGAACTCCGAGGCATCCTCACTCCCCCAATGATTGGAGAGGTGACCCTAGAACTTTTGGGTGATGCCCCCCGACGAGAAGAAATGAGCTCTAGGTTAAAGACTGTTATGGGCTTACCTGGAGCGGCAAAGGGTTTGCTTGATCTTGTGGATGAAGTGGTGGCTGGGGTTGAGACTAAAAAGAAGGAAAAACGGTCAACTATGGGAGACTGACCACAGAATGATCGAAGCTGAAAATCAGTAAATTCATTGCCGGAACTAGCTATAGCGGTAAAGCTTTCCGAAGCCGTTGATTTAGCAAAGTATAGCGCTGCTTATCTTTCACCTGCCGCACGGCCATGCCAATTGCCCTTTTCGGTCCGACCAGAATCGCTAACTGCTTTGCTCGGGTTAGCCCTGTGTAGAGCAGATTTCTCGACAACATCAGGTAGTGCTGCATATAAAGCGGCAGAATCACGACCGGATACTCACTACCCTGGGACTTATGGACTGTAACTGCCCACGCCAAAGTAATCTCATTAACATCGGCATAGTCATAGCTCACAGGGCGCTCACCAAACTGCACCGTCACTTCCTGCTCTTCCAGGTCAATCCTGGCAATCGTGCCTAAATCCCCGTTGAACACCTCCCGGTTATAGTCGTTCACTTTCTGAATAACGCGGTCTCCCACCCGCAGGATCATGCCTCCCCTCTCTAATTCGACTTTTCCGGTCTTGGGAGGATTGATCAATTGCTGCAATACCTGATTCAGGTTGCGGGTTCCGACGAGGCCCCGTGTCATCGGGCAAAGCACCTGCACATCCTGGGCCGGGTCAAACCCCAGGCTCGGAATTAGATCTGAGATTAATTCTTGAATGGCCTGCACTCCCGGTTCCGGTTCCGGTACGTCCAACCATAAACAATCGGATTGAGGATTATCTCGGCTGCGCCGGCCGGACACGGAAACCACTTCCACCCGAGGCATCTGTCCCCGGTTTATCTGGTGGGCATGACGGACGATGGCTGATGCCTGTGCCTGTCGAAACACCTGGGTCAAGCGGATAACCGGAATTTGCTCACTGGTCATCAAATCCTGTAACACCGCGCCTGGTCCCACACTCGGCAACTGGTCAATATCTCCCACCAGCAAGAGTTGAGCATTGGGAGCAATCGCTTTCATTAGCGAGTTTGCTAGGAATAGATCCAACATGGACGCTTCATCCACAATCACCGCCTCTGCCGGGATGGGATTATCCACTTCCCGCTTGAATTTCATATGTTGCGGGTCAAACTCCAGCAATCGGTGAACGGTCTTGGCCTCTCGTCCTGTCAACTCGCTTAACCGTTGTGCGGCCCTGCCGGTGGGGGAGGCCAGGGCAATAGATTTGCCCATCGCTTTCCAGAGGGTAACAATGGTGCGGATGGTAGTGGTCTTTCCGGTCCCTGGTCCACCTGTGAGGATGAGCACGCGCTCACGGGTAGCCATTTCCACGGCCTGTCGTTGTTGTTCCGACAGGGGGGTACCCGTTTTCTCCACAAAACGGTCGATCCAGTTTTGGACACGGGGCAAATCCACNCTGAGTGGCTGGCTAAGTAAACACTGAAGCCGTTCTACTAGTTTGGATTCTGCATGGAAGAAAGGTGGNGCGTAACAGGCAANCTCTTCCATCGGTGCATCTTGGATTGCAGAACGCATCAGTTCTTCATCGACCANCATCTGTTCTGTCAGGCGCAACACCTGTTCCGGGTTGGGTTGGTGGTCATCGAGCGCTAACCGTTTCACGACNCTTTCCACTAAGGTGTTTTGGGGTAAGAAACAATGGCCCTCTTCCCCCGCTTCGCCCAATACATGCAAAATGCCACTGCGGTAACGAAATTCAGAATCCGGCGCAATCCCTAAATTGCGGGCAATCGCATCAGCGGTGACAAATCCAATCCCATAAACATCGGTTGCCAGTTGATAGGGATTCTTGGTAACGACAGCAATCGAGTCATCCCCATACTGCTTATATATCTTGACCGCATAGGTAGTAGAGACCCCGTGACCCTGAAGAAACAGCATCACTTCCTTGATCGCTTTTTGGCTTGCCCAGGCCGTTTGAATCATCTTGACCCGTTTGTGGGCAATGCCGGGGACTTCAATCAAGCGTTCAATCTGATGTTCAATAATGTCAAGAGTTTCCAACTCGAAGTGCGTCACAATGCGTCGGGCGGTGACAGGTCCGACCCCCTTAATCAAGCCACTGCCCAGATATTTCTCAATTCCGGTCAGGGTAGCGGGTTTGGTCTCCCGGTATTGGGTCACCTGAAACTGAGAACCGTACTTGGGATGTTCTCGCCAGATCCCTGTCAGTTGTAACGTTTGCCCTGGCTGGATATGGGCAAAGTTACCGATAATGGTAATCGGTTCTCTGGCGCGGGGTGCTTTGAGACGAGCGACCGTGTAGCCTGATTCCTCAGAGTGATAGGTCAACCGCTCCACAACCCCCTGTAATTGTTCTGGTTGTTGATTCATCGGTACGTGGAACTGCCAACCGATTACCGTTGGTTTAGGCGGGTGAGATAGCTAGGCAGGACCCGTAGCAGTTATACCCCTTTCCGCTAGCCCAAAGTATAGCTCTCTGCCTCAAGAAAGATAAATTCTTCACTAGACCCAGCCAATTATGCCAAAAGTCTTTGGAGCTGCTGATAGGCCAATCCTTGATCTAGAGCGCGTGTTGCCAAGGGAATAGCATCAGCTAATGAGGCACAAAACCCAGCTTGAAACAATACAAAAGCACTGTTGAAAATAGCGGCACGACGTAGGCTCGTTGTTTCTCCTTGGAGCGTTGCTAAAGATAGTTCGCGATGGCGTTCCAAGTCCCTACCATCTTTGAGCATCGGGAAATCATCATCTCCTAAATCATATTCAGAAGCCAAAATCCGAAAGCTCTCCGGGACGGTCATCCCCTGAGTCCAACGGAAACCCAGATTGGGATGGAACATCGTGCAATTGGACGAACCTTGCACACCACGCACCATGACAAAAGGAGTGCCGCCCCTCAGTTCTGTAGTTCCCACCGCTAGATCCACTGTTTCTCGATGGGTATAACCGATAATCGGCAATCCCACCACTACTGGATTCCATAGGAGTTCCGCAGTAGCTAAGGGGGGACGTTTTCCCACCTCATCCCGTAACGTCTGCAAGGCATAGGCCTCCGGAAAATGAGTGGGCGAGTATACCCAGCCAATACCAAGGTCCTTGTACTGTTGGGTCAACACCTGACTACTTCTGGTCAGGTCTACCCCCAGAGCGCCTAAAACATCAAAGCACGTCATTCCATGCTTGGGGGCCATATCGATGGTGCCATGCACAACGATGCCTTGTCCCAAACTGCTACAGATCAGGGTCGTCAGTGGGGCGACAATCCCCAAACGCTCCTGCCCATCATAGGGACTACTTAAAACCACCGGCTTTTTTGCATCCGCTAAAACCTGCATCGGTCGAGCCACCTGGTCATAGGCATCGAGAATGCCTGCTAATTCTTCAAAGGTGGGACGCTTGATCCGATGAGCAATCAAAAAAGCCCCCATCTGCGCCGGGGTAGCTTCCTGCCTGAGCAGCATCACTGTAGCCTTGCAGCTATCTTCTCGCGTGAGGTCCCGCCCTGTTAGGCGACCGGAACCAATCTTTTTAACGTACTCACGGAATATAGTGCTCATGAGGCAAAAAACAATAGAGCTACTTATCCTAGGGGATTAGGGGTTATTGAGCCACTAATTCCAGAGGAATTACGTTTTCTTTAAAGGAGCTGCGATCTGCAGAATTTTGGATGAACTGACTGTAGATAAACGGTAAACGCTTGGCGACTAAGTCAGCAAAAGCAGCTACAACAGGGATTTGGTAATTATCTCGCCGACAAATCAACTCTACTTTGCGGGTTAACTTCGGTTCTTTGACCCGCAGGCTAACCAGATCCGAGGGAATATTTTGAACGGCTGTAATAGGCAGTAGAGCGACCCCAACCCCCTGTCGGACTGTTTCCTTAAACGCTTCTAAGGTATTCAATTCCACCGCCACATCTACCACGCAATCAATCTCGGCAAATAGCTGATTAACGGTGGTATTCATCGCATAGCCATCCCGAAAAATGATTTGGGGATAGGGTGCAATATCGATCAGATGCACATTATCCAGACGGGTAAGCGGGTGGTTCGCCGGGACTAAAAATACCAATTCTTCCTCGTACAGAGGAATACTGACCAACTCTGGAGCCGTCACCGGTCCCATCACAATCGCTAAATCCACCAANCGATCCANCAAAACCTTGGTAATACGCTCTGATCCCAGAGAGCTTAAACGGAGTTGTGTCTGAGGATACTGGTCTCGGAAACTCGCCAGGAGAGAAGGCAAAAGATAAGTATTCACCGAGTGGAGGGCCGCCACACAAATTTCACCCTTATCCGGGCGGATCAACTCCTTGATAGCGTGCTGACCCTGTTCCAGTTCTTTAACAGCCCGGCGAGCATAAGGTAGAAAGCATTCGCCAATCGGGGTGAGCGTGATTTTACGACTGTTCCGGTTGAATAAAGGCCCACCCAACTCTGCTTCCAAAGACATAATTTGCCTACTCAAGCCCGGTTGGGAAATGCCAGAGTTTTTGGCAGCCAAGCGGAAATTGGCAAAAGTCACTATAGCTAGAAAATATCGTAATTGCCTAGAATCCACAGAAAGTCCCGCATGATCTATCACTAGAAGCTGTACCGTACTCAGCCCAAGCATTTTTGTATAAAAAGATACTTAACAATCCCTGGTTCCCCATACACATCCCTAAAAATCAAGATCCGATGCAGCTTTGTTATCAGACCCATAAGCATAGGCCGGTTGGAAGGAGTGTTTTGTTACGAGAAACACATTTTTCACAAAGTAAAGCGTGTTTCCTGGACACAGGGGTGCTTCCTGTAAGCCATTTCAGAATCCTCCATTCAGAGTTCTAGCCTAATAATTTGTCGGGCTTTGGGCTTGCTGCCTCTTCTGATCTCTGGCTTGGATTAGTTCAGGGTCCTATGTCCACTAAAACCAAACGGGTCCTTCCCTGGGAGAAAGTTGATGAGTAATCCCATTGAAAAAATTAAAGAAGTAAAGCCCGGGCTGGCCGTTAGACATGAACTTGCTCATTTTGCAGCCATAGGCTGGGAAGCTATCCCTAAGGACGATCTAGAACGGTTGAAGTGGGTGGGTTGGTTCTTTCGCAAAAAAACCCCAGGCCGCTGGATGGTCCGGCTCAGGGCTCCCAATGGAATTATCAGCAGTCAGCAAATGCGGGCCATTGGCGAACTACTCCAAGAGTTTTCCGATGTCCAGCAACTCGACATCACTACTCGACAGAATATCGAACTGCGAGGCCTACGCATTGAAGACATCGTAGAGATTATGGGACGGTTAGAAACCGTAGGCTTAACCACCATCCAGTCCGGTATGGATAACGTGCGGAATGTCGTTGGCTCTCCTGTGGCAGGCTTGGACCCCAGTGAAGTCATTGATGTGCGTCCTCTGACCAAAGAAATTGACAACCTGATTACTAATTACGGCAAAGGTAACGAGCGCCTCAGTAATCTCCCTCGGAAGTTTAATATTTCGATTACAGGCGACCGAGAAAACTCTGCCCATGCTGAAATTAATGACATTGGCTTTATCCCTGCAGAGCAAGATGGAGCCGTGGGCTTCAACGTCCTTGTCGGTGGGGTCTTGAATGCACAACGGGCTACCCCAGCCATTCCCCTCAATTGCTTTGTCCTGCCAGAACAGGTCGCTCCACTCTCTGTAGCGATTTTGGATGTCTTCCATGACTTTGGCGTGAGGGATGCCCGCACCAAGACGCGGATGATGCATTTGATTGATGACTGGGGGATTGAAAAATTCCGCCAAGAAGTGGAAAAAGCTTTTGGGGAGCCGCTCGCCCCCCAATCGGATCATGAATTCATCGACTACGCCAAGCGCGACCACGTGGGCGTTCATCACCAGAAACAGCCTGGTTACTACTTTGTGGGCCTCCACGTTCCGATCGGTCGGATCTATGGCGATAGAGCTCTTGAATTAGCTCGTTTGGCCGATCAGTACGGGAGCGGAGAAATTCGCCTCACGGTGGAACAAAGTGTTTTGATTCCTCATGTGCATGAGCGCCATCTGAATCAGCTTTTGGCCGAATCTCTTTTGCAAGAGTTCTCCCCCAATCCAGACCCCCTTCTACGGGGCTTAGTATCCTGCACCGGGGCTCAGTTCTGTAACCTAGCGATCATCGAAACGAAAGAGCGGGCTTTGAAGTTGACTCAAGCCTTAGCCGAGGAACTGTATCTGCCACACCCTGTTCGCATCCACTGGTCTGGCTGCCCCAATTCCTGTGGTCAACCCCAGATAGGGGATATCGGATTGATTGGCACCAAAGCTAAGTTCAATGGTCAAACCGTAGATGGTGTGAATATCCTTATGGGCGGCAAAGTCGGCAAAGATTCTAAGTTGGCAGAACTGGTCTATGAAAAAGTCCCCTGTGAAGAACTACCTAGTGTTCTTAAATCTCTGCTTATAGAACATTTTGGGGCAGAGGTGCGAGAGCAACTAGAACAGCTGGAAGCGTCATAATATAAACCTCTCCCCGCCCTACAGGCAACCCTCTCCGCAGGCAGAGAGGGGAGAAAGCACAGAAATTTCTGATTAAAGTTCGCCTCTCCATCTACGGAAAGGGTCTAGGGGAGAGGTTCTCAAGCAAACAGCAAGTGACATGACTTCTCCTCAATTTTTCCAGTTCGAAGCAGATTTTGTAGAGGCCCTGCGCTGCGTTCCGATGTCGGTCCGGCTCAAGCTGGATACCTGTGGCATTAAGCTCAAGTTATCTGAGTGGAATAAGTTCGGTCGTGAGCAACGCAAAGTTTTGGTGGAAATGCCCTGCCAGACCGACGAAGAAGTACAAGTCTATCGGGAGCATCTCCAGCAGTTGGTTCTAGCGAGTACGGGACATCTAGCGACTGAACTCACGATTGACCCTCATCCCGAATGGACGAACAATACAGCCATCCCCCCTAGTGTCCTGGAACAGGCCAGAACCTTAAGCCTATCTTTGACGCTTGACCAGTGGTCTAAACTCAATCCCCTCCAGCGCTTTGCCCTGATCAAATTGAGTCGTTCAGACCATGAGAACCACAATTTTTTGCCCGCTCTAAAGGAATTTCACCTTGGCTGACTTGACGAAGAAGAGCCAGGCTGGGCAAGGAAGCCTCAGTGCCCTGATTCTAGCGGGCGGGCAAAGTACGCGTATGGGTCAAGATAAGGCATTGGTCAAGGTCCAAGGGATTCCTATGCTCCTGAGGGTTTGCTCGGTAGCCCAAGCGGCACTCGGCGACACGCTCTATATAGTGACGGCATGGCCTGAACGGTATCAAGCTTTAACCCCAAAAGGATGTCAGTTCATCCAAGAAATGGATCCCCAGGGGCCTTTAAACGCTTTTGCCCAGGGGTTAGCCCACATCAAAACGGAATGGGTGCTCTTGCTCGCCTGCGATCTACCTAAGATCAAGGCAAGCAGTCTCCGTTCTTGGGCCGAGGCGCTCAAAGATCTTCCCCCGTCTGTGATGGCTCTCGTTGCTCGTCACGAGAAAGGATGGGAGCCTCTGTGTGCCTTCTATCGCCGGGACTGCCTTGACCCCCTGCAACAATTTTTAGACCAAGGTGGACGCTCTTTCCAAGCTTGGTTATCTCAGCTTTCCGTGCAAGAACTAGCCTTGACCGACGAGGAGATGCTGTTCAATTGCAACACCCTTGAGGATGTGGCGCTGGCTGAGCGCATGGACTACCACTGGGTCTTATAAATCTGAACATTGTGGTTAGTCAAAGCCTCGTAGGTGCGGTCTCGGACGTACTCTACTTGGGGGCGGTCTAAATGCATGGGCAAGGGAGACAGGATGAAGGCAAAAACATCGGTCCCGAGATTGAGTACACGATCCTGAACATCATTGACGAAATTGATAATGGGCGTAATAGCTGTAGGAACGGGTTTCTCTGGCACAGGTTTATTGCTTTGATTCACTTGCTCAGCGACCTGTTCAAACTTTGTATCAGCAGAGGTGATCATATCTGCTTGGAAAATCTTGGGTTGCAAAGGTTCGGTGTTAACCACACGAAGCATAATTTGCGCATCTGCTTGCTGGGGATCGGGGGCAGCTTGTGCAACTCCGACATATAAGCAAGGAATACTNATTAGACAGAGGACCAGAGNATAGAAGATGAGGTCTTTTTTCATGGCTTGAAGAAGTAAACNTTCAAAGCCACCTTACACGCTCTGGATAGATTTCACCAAAGGATAATTACTTAGATAAAGAGTCTCCGTGTAGGATCACTANCCAATCCTCCTGAACCCATAGGCCAATGCCCTGAATCAACGGACGCGTACGTTTTTGATTCGGAGCNTNGAGGAGCTGTCGAACCATTTCTATATCGTCAAAACAAGGATGTCCCCCGCGACCGGAATATAAACAGTCCCCTAAAAATTTGAGAATCACCCGACGCTGCAAGGCTATCGGCTCCTCTCGCAGTTTCAGGCGATGCAGACGGTTCGGGGCACCATAAACGGCATCATAAATTTTTTCGGTTTGGGCTTCCAAGTAGCGGCGTTCCTCTGCCAAAATCTCAACCGTCCGGCTCAAGCTTTGTTCTACGCGTGGATTGAAATGCTTTGCAAGATAGGGCAAAAGTTCTAAACGAATGCGGTTGCGTTGATAGTTCAGGTCTTCGTTGGTTTGGTCGAAACACACAGGCAAGTTATGCAAGCGGCAAAATTCTTGGGTTTCGTGGCGGGTAGTACTGAGCAGGGGGCGGATCAATTGGACCTGAGGACCTAACGTTCTGATCCACGGTAAGCTTCCCAGCCCATCCATGGCGCTGCCACGGGTCAGGTTAAAGAGCAAGGTTTCTGCGCGATCACTGGCTGTGTGTGCGGTGAGGACTATAGAAATATCCAACGACTGGGCTACTTCCTGGAACTTCTCATAGCGCCACTTTCGGGCCTCCGCTTCCGAAATGGGAGCAACTACCGCCCGGATAACGGTACAAGGGACCTTGAGCATTTCACAAAACAGACGGACTACTTCACTATCAGCAGCAGATGTTTCTCGCCAAGCATGGTCTAGATGCAGAACCTGTAACCGCCACTCTTTCTCGGGACAAAGGTCCGCTAAAAGCTTCAACAGACAAAGGGAATCTTGTCCCCCAGATACCCCAACCAGCAAAGAATCCCCCCGAAACCACAATTTTCGGGAGCGGACCTCCTGGAGGAGCCTTTGATGGAGGGGATGCAGAGGAAGCATAAATCTTGGTGGCCATGGCTGGGTTTAAACCAGCGACAAAGCGGGTATGAATGGGAATGTAAATAAGTATTATGCTTTAGATACTTGCGATCTAAAGTTCAATTTTATTGAGAATTACTTATAGAAAATCAGGGAGTTCTGACTTTCCCATTTGCCATAAGGAAGCACTTTAGACGGCGAAAATTGATATGTAACAGGGCACAATAATTATTTACTTTTCCTAACTGGCTTGTGGCATTGTCAAGATCTTGGATTCCTACTTGAATTAAGCAACGCCATCTGCTGCTCGGCTTAAAGTTTCTTTGGAATTAATTCAGCATCAGGCATTTACACTTTAGTTTGCCAGTAAGGAGAGCGGCCTATGCGAGTTCGCTACCAATTTATATTAGGGGCTTTACTGCTCGCCATTATCGGACTCACAGCCCAATTCAGCTATGCCCAGAGTCAGGCACCCACGATTGATCAAAATCAGCAACCCACCAGTATCCTTTTTGAGAATGTTCGTATTTTCAACGGCACCTCTGCTCAACTTTCTAATCCGTCAAATGTTTTGGTGGTCGGTAACAAAATCAAAACGATTTCCAAAACTCCCATTGCCACACCATCAGGTGCCAACTTGACCAAAGTTAAGGGTGGCGGTCGCGTGCTAATGCCGGGACTGATCGATAATCATGTGCACATCTTCATGAGTGCCAGCTCCCAAAATGACATGATCGATCCCAAGGCAACCCCTGAATCCCTCCAGGCAAGGGCAACCGAAGAAGCGAAGCAGATGCTGCTGCGCGGTTTCACGGCCGTTCGCGATGCGGGTGGTCCCGTGTTTGGCCTCAAGCGATCCATCGATCAGGGGAAAACTTTCGGACCGCGAATCTATCCCAGCGGTGCCATGATCTCGCAAACCTCTGGGCATGGCGACTCCCGGCTGCCCAACGAGCGCTCCCGTCGGTTTGGCGGCACAGTGTCTAAGGGCGAGCTTTTGGGAATCAGCTTCATCGCCGATGGTCGGGACGAAGTGCTGACCGCCACGCGGGAAAATCTGCGGGCAGGGGCTAGCCAGATCAAAGTCATGGCCGGTGGCGGAGCCGCCTCCGCCTACGATCCACTGGATGTAGCCCAATATACCTTGGACGAAATGAAAGCAGCCGTTGAGGCAGCTGATGATTGGAACACCTATGTCACCGTGCATGCCTATACCCCCAGAGCGGTGCGGCGAGCGGTCGAGGCAGGCGTCAAATGCATCGAGCATGGGCAATTGCTGGACGAGCCGACCATNAAGCTGCTCGCCGACAAGGGGATATGGCTCAGTTTGCAGGCACTTGACGAGGCACCCGCAAGTCAAACTGAGGATGTGAAAGCGAAGAAGCATACGGTCGTCGAAGGCACGGATAACGCTTTCAACTGGGCTAAGAAGTACAACGTCAAGCTAGCGTGGGGGACGGATTTCCTGTTCAACCCTGCTCAGAACAAGAATCAGAATGCCGACATCCTCAAGTTGAAGCAGTGGTTTACGCCCTTTGAAGCGCTCAAGCTGGTGACCCACGACAACGCGCAGTTGTTAACCTTATCGGGACCACGTAACCCCTATCCCGGAAAGCTGGGCGTTATCGAAGAAGGTGCCTACGCCGATATGCTCTTGGTGGAAGGTAATCCGCTTAACGACCTCTCTGTGGTGGTGGATTATGACAAGAACTTCAAAGTGATCGTGAAAGACGGGAAGATATACAAGAATCTCCTCAGTTGATTGACGAATCAGATATAGCCGTGAGCAAGATTATTAGGACACATGCGGCAAGTACCTATCAGCTGGTTAGCAAAGATTTGTTTT
>JGI20200J14955_1000146_pt1 | contig 15899 bp, 16 predicted proteins | sample NGESurshal092012_FD_14955 | JGI IMG/M metagenome (IMG submission 14955) | reverse complement strand
ATCCAAACCACCGCCAAACACGGCCACCCCATGCTCATCGCACTCACCCAGCTGACCAGCAGAAACCCCTGGCTACCCGGCTACCCCTGACCAGTTACGTCATGCCTTGTTCTCCAGTTCTGCCCTGAGATCGACGAGCGCGGTGACCTGGCGCTCGTTGAATTTGTCGATCCACCGATCGTGGATCTGCCGAATGGGAACCGGGTTGAGGAAGTGGAGCTTTTCCCGGCCCGATTTTCGGGTGACGACCAGGCCTGCGTCCTCGAGCAGCCGCAAGTGCTTCATGACGCCGAATCGGGTCATGTCCACCTCGGACTCGAGCTCGGTGAGCGTGCGGCCGTCGCGCTCGAAGAGTCGGTCGAGGAGAAGTCGCCGGGTCGGGTCTGCCAGTGCCTTGAAGACGAGGTCGTCGTCGGTCACAGGTTCGAGATTAGGTGACCATTTGGTCACCTGTCAACGGGGACGCCTCGACGGGTCCGAAGCTGATCCGGCGGGCCTACGGCAGCCGAACGATCAGCGGGGCATCAACGGGCCATCAATGGGTGGTCCACTGCGGACCGATCTGTCGCCATTCCGATTCCCAGTCGGCGAACCGCGCCTGGTTGAGCCGGCGGCGAGCGATCCAGAAGATCGCGGCGAGGAGGAGCCCCAACCCCACCCAGCAGACCGTCGCGACGATGACAGCCTGAACCGCGGCGGTGGCGCTGCTCACCGGTGGGGTCGTCACCACGCCGGAACGATCGAGCCAGATCTGAATCCTGGTGCCCGCGGTCAGACCCGTTGCGGCTTGTATCTCTCCGGTCTCGTCGAGGCCGTTTGCTCCGGACCACCGCGCCTGCACCGACGAGGTTCCGCCCATCGGTGTGCCGTCAGCGCTGACGTGTTCGAATTCGGTCGGGGCGAGCAGCTCTGCGGTCGTCGAGTACGTCTGCTGCTGGGGACGATCCGTGCCTGCGATATCGGCCCAGAGCTTCGAGCCCCCGGCGGCCGCGAGCGGCAGGCAGAGCACCCAGATCACCACGAGCAGGATGATCAACGCGGCTTCGGTGCGATCCGACGCCCGCGCCATCGAGTTGCCGTGTACGGAGAAGACGAAACGGCGCGGAGTGCGCCGACCATCGTGCGGCGCGGAGTCTGGCGATGACATCGCTGCTCACCCTCCTGCGATCAACCTGAGCGTCGACCCGGTTTGAGTGCGTCACCGATGTCGACTCGGCCGTCTGAAACCACCCTGATCGGGGAAGCTCAGCCAGACCAGAGCCGAAAGACCCGGCCGCGGAGCGCAAAGGGTCTGCACACGTGGTAGAGCCGGAGCGACGCGGCGGGGTAGTCGATCGCTCTCGCAGGTTCGGCTCCGCGGCCGGCCGGTCAGGTGGAGGGAACCCGGCAACCGCGGTTCCCGCGGCGAGCAACTCCAAGCGCTGGTGCCGGACAGGCGATCGCTGGATATGTGTTGTTGTGCAAGCGCTTTCGGGGCAGAGCCCGGTGGGGAAGGATCCTCAAGGTCGAGGGAGCCGCGGCGGATGGAGTTCAGTTCACTCGTCGAGGAAGGTCCCTTTCGACAATTCGGTGGCGTGCAATCCGTGCACTCAGCAGTTCGTCGGACCGGATGAACACGACATCGTTGTCGGTCGCTGTGGTCATCCCAATCCTGCCCGTGTGGGCTTGACCACACGAAGTGGCACCGCGGAAGCTGCGGCTCGACACCCACCGTGGGACAGGTGCTGCCGAAGGTGACCGGACTCCGGTCCGCCCAGCGCGGCCAGCGCGCTCGCGGCTACCGCGACCGCCCCATCAGGATGCGCGCAGGCGCCGCGCCTGTCGATAGTCGGCAGCCGGCGACGCAAGCGGGTCAACGCCATCGGGTCACCCGCGGCCACCGCGGACATGTCGGCGGCGATGGCGGGAAGGCCGAACATGCACGGTCCGCATTGCCGCGCACCGGCATCGGCCAGGTGGCGCAGGATCCGGGCCGTCTCGGTCAGCAGGCAGCCGCCGGGCGGCAGCACGGTGATGGATCCGACCCCGCGGACGGCCCCCGCCGCAGCGAGGTCGGCGGTGGTGAAACGCGTCGACGCTACGACGGCCAGGTCGACCCAGCGACCAGCCAGACCACCGATCAGAGCCCATCCGGCCGGGGACGCGCCGGCCGCGGCCAGGATCGTCCGGATCGGCGTGCCGGTTGCGATCTCCAGCACGCCGGGTCGCGGTACCGCGCCGCCGACGGTCACCAAGGCGGTGCCGGGTTCTTCGGGGGAGCCGACCGATCGGAACCAGTGGTCGCCGAAGCGCGCGATCAGAGCCAGTTGGGCCAGCGTCTCGGCGTTGTCGACCAACGTCGGTCGGCCGGCCACCCCGGAGACCCAGACCGGGGCGAGACGGCCCAACGGCCGGGCGTCACCGGTATTCAGGAATCTGACCAAGGCGCTGGCCTCCGACGCCACGAACCGGTGCGGCACCTCGACCACCGTTGCCGCGGCGGTCCCCGCCCCCCGCTCGGCCAGCGCCGCTCGCAGGGTGCTCCCGGACCGCGAGCCTTCGTGCACGGCAAACACGACCCTGTCGGCGCCGACCGCGGACGCCGCGACCAGCGCTCCGTCGACCACCAGGTGGGGTGCGCGAGCGATCAGCACCCGGTCCTTCCTGGCCGTCGGATCGCCCTCGCAGCAGTTGGCGACGACGACCGCACGCCGCAGCCGGCCGGCGGCGGACGCCACGGCCTCGATCTTGGTGGCGGTCGGGAAGCCGGCTCCGCCACGGCCGCGGAGTCCGGACGCGCGAACCCTGTCTCCCACCGCGGCGGCCGGAATCGGCTGCACCGTGCCGAAGTGGCGCTGATGATCGGGCCACGAGGCGTTTCCGGCCTGCAGCAGGCGGGTAACCCCGATCGGCTCGCTTGTGGGGTCGGGGTGCGCGGACGGTCGCGGTCCGGTGGTGGAAGCCGTGTTCATGACGACGTGTTCATGACGACCGGATCATGACGATGTTCATGACGACCGATCATCACGAGCCGCCGGACTTGGCCTGCGCGCCGGCGCGTGTAGTGGCTTGCGGTGTTTGCGCCGGAGTGGCCAGCACCCGAGGCGCTTGGGCGGCAGCAGCAGTGGTGGGTGCGGCGGCGGTGGTGGGTGCGGCGCTGGTCGGCGCGGCAGCAGCACGTGATGACGGAGAGGCGGCGGCCGGGGCAGGTGCTACCGCTGCGGCGCGGGATGCCGGAGTGGTGGCGGCGGGCGCCGTCGATGGGGTCCCCACCGTGCCGGTGGATCCGTCCGAGGTGGTCGACGTGGGCGCCGTCGCGTCGTCCTGACCGTGCGCGGCTCCGGCAATGGCCACGGTCAACGCCACCGATGCGGCGCCCGCTGCGCCGACCACACCGGCGGTGGTCAACCGGACCCGGCGCCGCAGCTGGTCCCGTCGTGCGATGCGATGGTGTTTGGTCATTAGCCGAGTCAACCATCGATGCGGCGCGAAAGGGTCACCACCTAAAGCTTTCACAGGAACTCGATAACACTACTGAGAATGTTCTGAGAATCGCTCTGTAATGGCTCATAACCGGCGAAAGGGTAACCTGTGCGAAATACCCAGGCGGCTCGGTCGCCGCGTCATTGAGCACTGCACGTGCTGGCGCGCAACATCTCTGCTCCGGCAGCGTCAGCCCAAGGGAACTTTATGGGTCGGTCGTGACGGTCGGCTGGACACGCCGGGCTCCTTGCCTGACCCGAGGTTGACGGGCCTTCGCGCGCTTCGTTGCCGGCACCACTGTGATCATTCACCGCGCGCCGAGCGAATCCGAAGCGAACCTCGGAGAATTCTCAGAGAATGTGCGCTTCGGCACTCGCGCGTTCCGCGCACGGGGCGCGGGAACATTCCAAGGGACTCGACCTGATGACGCGTCGATCGGCACGACGAGCACCCCATCACTCGGGAAAGAGTGTGCACAGCGAGTGCACAGGCCAGGCTTGGTGAGCGCATACAACCGGCGACGACGCTAGTGCAGTGATGACCGCCGGCAGCCACTGCCTCGCACCCATCGTAGGAGCGTTGGCACCAGGATCAGCTGTGCGGGGCGGGGGGTTCGGCTGATGCCGACCATCCGGCGGCGCGACGACACCGACCACCCCGCCCGCACTTCCGGATCGAGGAGGCTGGGCGCCCCGCGCACCCTGCGCGTCCGGTTGGTGGTCACGATCGTCCTGCTGATCGCCGCGGTGTGCGTGGTGATCGGGGTGTCCACCGAGATCTACCTGGGCGACTATCTGGTCCGTCAACTGGACAGCCAGCTCCTCCAGGTTCACCAGTCCGCGACAGGTCCCGACCGCCAAAGTGGTTCCATCGGCTTGAGCTGCGCTGCGCCGACGGGCTCCGGCGATTCGGGCGGACCCGCAGCGTTCGGATTCGCGCAACCCATCGGTGCGCTGGCGGCGACGGTGAAGAACGGTCAGGTCGTGTTGTCGGGCATCGTCTCCACCTCGAACGCGGCCGGTTGCGTCGCGCTCCCGGCCGGTTCGGTTTCGACGCTGGTCGCGGTGCGGGCAGACGGGCACGCGACAACGGTGACAATCCCGGGAGTTGGCGATTACCGGGTGGTCGCCGACATGCATGACGGCACCACGGTGATCAACGGATTGCCGCTGTCCAGCGTCCGGGATTCCCTGGTACAGCTGGGCCTGATCCTGCTCGTGGTAACCGGCGTCGCGCTGCTGGCCGGGGTGGGCGCCGTCATCTGGGTGGTGCGGCGGTCACTGGCGCCATTGGATCGGGTCGCGGCGACCGCCCGTCGGGTGAGCATGCTGCCGTTGGACCGCGGGGAGGTCCAACTCGGCGTCCGGGTGCCGCTCCGGGATACAGACCCCCGCACCGAGGTCGGTCAGGTCGGGGCGGCGTTGAACCAGATGCTCGAGAATGTCTCCAGCGCACTTGCCGCGCGACAGGCGTCCGAGACCCGGGTGAGGCAGTTCGTGGCCGATGCCTCCCACGAACTCCGGACCCCGTTGGCCGCCATCCGCGGCTACGCGGAACTTGCCCGTCGCGACCCACTCGACCAGCAGGGTGTCGGCCACGCCCTGCACCGGGTGGAATCAGAATCGACCAGGATGACCGTCCTGGTCGACGACCTACTGTTGCTGGCCCGATTGGACTCCGGCCGACCGCTGGCCAGCGGGACGGTCGACATGACCAAGCTGACGATCGACGCGGTATCCGATGCACAGGTGGCAGGGCCGGACCATCGCTGGGAGCTCGACCTGCCCGACGACCCGGTGCTGACGCTCGGCGACGACGCCCGATTGCAACAGGTGCTGGCCAACCTGCTGGCCAACGCCCGCACCCACACCCCGCCCGGAAGCCTGGTCAGCTGCCGGCTCCGCGCCACCACGGGCAGTGTGGTGCTCACAGTCACCGACAACGGACCCGGCATCCCCGCCCACCTTCAGCCGGAAATCTTCCACCGGTTCGTCCGCGGCGATTCCTCCCGTTCTCGCGCCGCCGGCTCCACCGGGCTGGGCCTGGCGATCGTGGCCGCGGTTGTTGCCGCCCACGACGGCGCGGTGTCGGTGCAGAGCCGGCCAGGCCTCACCAGCTTCACCGTCGAGCTCCCGCGCGGCCGAAACCCCCTACCAGCTGGCGATCTCACGTCGGAAAGGGTGCGGGGGACGTCGGAGAGGCTGGTCGGGGTGTCGCCGGCACCAGCAGGGTGAAGGTCGTCGGGTTCGTATTGGTCAGCTGTAACCGGCCGCCCTCAGATTCCGCGATGCGGCGGGCGAGGGCAAGGCCGATGCGATGGCTGGCGGCATTACCGTCCGAATGGCCGGCATCCGAATTGCCGGCATCCGAATTGCCGGCATCCAAATTATCCCCGTCCGAATGGCCGCCGTCGGAGTCGCTGCCGGACCTGCCGACGGAGGTGCGGTCGGAATCGCCATCAGGATTGTCCGAGCTGTCCTGCCGCTGGAAAAGTTGGTTCGGGTCGTCCATCAGCGCGACGCCTTGGTCGATGACGTCGATCGCCATCGCTTCCCGGGCGCGCATCCCAGAACGCGATCGTCACCGCCCCGCGGCCGTGTTGTGCGGCGTTGTCGAGCAGCACCGCCAGAATCTGGCCGGCGCCGGCTCCGGAGAGATAGCCGATCGGAGCGGGTTCGGCGACGTCGATGCTGAGCGGTCGGTCGCGCCAAGCAGCCGTGCCGCGCCATCGCTGCGCGAGATCGTCTACCAGGACAGCGATGTCCAACGGCTCCGCAGCCCTGCGCTGGTTGTTCCTGGCCAGCATCAGCAGGTCCTCGATGGTCGCTTGCAGCCGGTCGACAGAGGTCAGCGATTCCCGGATCGCTTGCGACTGATCGGCTCCCGGAGTGTCCAGGGCTGCTTCCAGCTGAAGCCGGAGCCCGGCCAGCGGGGTGCGCAGTTGGTGGGAGGTGTCCGCGGAAAAGGCTCGCTCCCGTTCGACGAGGGCTCCGAGACGGCTGGCAGTGTCATTGACCGATGCGTTGACCGAGTCGATTTCGGGAATGCCGGTCGGCTCGGTGTGCACGGTGAAATCGCCGCTGCCCAATCGCTGCGCGGCCAAGGAAAGGTCCTGTAACGGGGCGGCCAGCCGCCGCGCCTGACGACGTGCCAGCAGCCATGCAGAGATCAGCGCCGCGGCGCCGAGTGCCAGCATGAAGGCCCAGGTCAGCGCGATCCGGCCGACCACGTCGGTGGTGGTCTCGGTCGCCACCACCGCTCCGGTGATCAGGTCGCCGTCCGCCACCGGCACTGCAACCGCGAACCGTCCATCCAGCATCGACCGGGTGTTCACCCCGGCGAGAGCGGCGTTGACCATCGGGTCCGCTCGGGTCGGGCCCGTTCCGCCCACCCTGGTGCCGGTCCGGTCGTAGACGCCGATCTGCATTGATGGATCTCGCTGGGTGGCCGCCGGGAGTCGCGGGGTGGCGAGGTTGCTCGAGACCGAGGTGGCCGTGGCCTCCGCCAGTCGCTCGAGCTGCGCGCTCTGGTCATCGATGAAGTACTTCGCCAGCCCAACGGCCAGTGGTATCCCGAACACGGCAAAGGCCACTGCGGTGACCAGGACGGTCAGCCGCACAATCCGAGTGCGCACGAACACCTCCATCACCTCATGGCATGTCCAGTCTGTCGGCTCACCGTCGTGACCGCGTCAACCAGGCTGCGCTGCGCGCAGCGTCGCAAGGAAGGCAGCGTCGCAAGGAAATAGGCGCGCGGTGATCCGACGTCGGCCGCCACAGAACTCTCCCATCCCGCTGTTGCCATTCGTTGACCAATCGCTGGCCGTGCGTTACCCGGCGCCCTTCTACCGTTGGTTCCGGTGGATGTTGCAGGGACCCCGCCACGCGAAGGGAACGGGTGGTCGCGGTGAACACTCGGCGGATGGGTGTCGCAGCATCCACGTGGGTATCGGTTGAGCCCGCTCTGCAGGCGAGGGGCCTTACCCGAACCCTCCGCTCAGGGGATACCGAAACATCGGGGTTGCAGGATGTCTCTATTGCCGTGCACCCCTGTGAACTGGTTGTGGTCACCGGATCCAGCCCGTCCGCTCTGTCGACGTTGCTGTCCTGTGTGGCTGGTTCGGAGCAGCCGGACGCAGGGACGGTATGGGTGGGCGGCATCCGGCTCAGCGGGCAGAGCGAACAGGTCAGGGCAAGGTTGCGTGCGCGCTGGATCGGCGTGGTGCCGACCTCCGGGAACCTGTGCGGTCACTTGACGGTGGCGCAGAACGTGCAGCTGGCCCCGATCATGATCGCCGGCCGTCGTCCGCCGGACACCATGGATGTGCTGACCCGGCTGGGTATCGCGCACCGCTTCTACGCCTACCCGGCGCAACTGTCACCGGGCGAGCGGGCCCGCGCCGGGCTCGCGGTGGCCTTGGCCAACGACCCGGCGGTACTGCTGGCCGACGACCCGACCCACGAACTCGACGAGGCCACCGAAGGCGCGTTGTTCGACGAACTGCTCGAGCATGCGCGCCAAGGCAAGGCAGTACTGGTGGCCGGCGATCGCGCCTCCGTCGCCGCACCGGCCGACCGGGCGCTGGTGCTGGACAACTGCCGGCTGTCCGAGCGAGACCAGCTCCGGTGAGCGCCGGCGCGTCCTGCCGCTCAGGCACCGCCCGACGCTGCCGTCGCCGGCCGTTGCAGCCGAAAGCCGTGCGCGCGCAGGGTGACGATCTCGGGAACCGCAAGGCCGGTCGCCCCCGCCGCAGCGGCCAGCTTGCGGCGCAGCGCAGCGACGTGCATGTCCAGGGTCTTGGTGGAGCCATGCCAGTTTTGGTCCCGCACATCAGCCATCAGACTGGCCCGGCTGACGGCCACGTCGGGCTCCATGGCAGCCTGGACAGCAATTCGAACTCCTTGGGTCGCAACGAGATCTCGTCAACGCCCAGCCGAGCCTGCCTGGCTCCGAGGTCGACCTGCAGGTTGCCCACCGTGAGCACTCGGCCGGCGCGTTCGTTGTCTGCTGCGGTGCCGGGCCCGCGCCGAAGGTGAGCCCTGACCCGGGCGAGCAGCTCGGCCAGGCGGAAGGGTTTGGTCAGGTAGTCGTCGGCGCCGGCCTCCAGGCCGACGACCACGTCGATCTCCTCGTCCCGTGCGGTCAGCACCACCAGCACGCAGGTCGGCTGGGCGGCCCGCAGGCGCCGGCAGACCTCGACGCCGTCCATATCGGGCAGACCGAGATCCAGCAGCGCCAGATCGAACACTCGTTCCTGCGCCGTGGACAACGCGGCGCGGCCGGTGGCGGCCAGCACCACGGTGTGCCCGTGGGTGCGCAGGCTGGATGCCAGCACGTTCCCGATGGTGGCGTCGTCCTCCAACACCAGCAGTTCGGCCACGCCCCGACCATAAATCACATCAAGGAGAGTTGACCTCAATGACGAACGACCTTCACCGTCCCGGTGGGAGCCGATCGACCATTCGCCTCGCCGCGAGCAAGGTCCCCGAAGTGACCATCGCATTCTGGGTGATCAAGGCGATGACCACCGGGCTGGGCGAGTCGACGTCGGACTACCTCGTGCACGTCCTGCCACCCGTGCTTGCGGTGGCCATCGGCGGCATCGCTCTCGTCCTCGCACTGGCGCTGCAATTCGCGACCCGACGCTATGTGCCATGGGTGTATTGGCTCGCGGTAGCGATGGTCGGGGTTTTCGGCACCATGGCGGCCGACGTGCTGCACGTCGGTTCCGGAATTCCCTATGCGGCGTCGACGATCTTCTTCGCCGTCGTGCTGGCGGCCGTCTTCCTGCTCTGGCACCGGTCCGAGCGCACCCTGTCGATCCACAGCATCCGCACCCGCCGCCGGGAGGCTTTCTACTGGGCCGCGGTGATGGCCACCTTCGCGCTCGGCACTGCGGCCGGCGATCTCGTCGCCGTCACCTTCAACCTCGGGTACCTTGCGGCGGGGCTGCTGTTCGGCGTGATCATCCTGATCCCGGCCGTCGGCTATCGATTCTTCGGGCTGAACGCGATTCTCGCGTTCTGGTTCGCCTACATCGTGACCAGGCCGCTCGGGGCCTCGTTCGCCGACTGGGTTGGGGTGAGCGCCGACCGCGGCGGGCTGGGTGTCGGGCCGGGCGTGGTCAGCCTGGTCCTGGCGGTACTGATCGCGCTCGGGGTCGGCTATGTCACCATCACCGGCCGACGGGAATCAGCTGCCTCCCAAGCTGTCTCGGCAGATTCGGTACCGGCACCCCAGGTCCGTCCGTGAGCGCGGCGACCAGAGCACACCGCTGACAGCAGAGCGCGCCGCCCGGGTGGGGAACGGCGCGATCTCCGGCTGCCAGGTTGGTTGTCAGGATCAGGGAGCCAGCGACTTGGCCTGCGTCCGGTAGTAGTCCCGCCAGATCAGCCGATGCAATGGTATCCACCGGGGAATCGAGCGAAGCCCCGGAATGTAGGGCAGGAAAATGAGCACCAGCGACAGCAGCGCCATGATGTAGAAGATGATGGCGTCGGCGTGGCTGGTCAGGTAGTCGTCGGGGTTGTCGGAATTGAACTGTGGGATCTGGTACCAGAACGAGTACAACCACAACCAGGCTTGACCAGGGTAGCTGCCGGTCTCGTTCATCATTCCCCAGGTGTTGCCCTGCAGGTTCGCCGCGGTGGCCGCGTCGTCCAGGTAAGAGCCGTCACCCAGGAACAGCACCTGTTTGGTGAAATCGGTCTGGTAGAAGCCGCCCTGCGAGATCAGGATGCCGTCCAGCGCGCCGGCGGCGGCGATGTCGGTCAGCCCCTGCGCGAGCACCGGCACCGGGCCGTAGTCGCCGTCCGCGACTGCGGTGGCGTCACCCTCGGCGTCGGTCAACGCGGTGTCGTAGTCCGTCGCCCAGGTAGTTTGCTGATCGGCGCTCGCCGCGTCCCAGGTAGCCAGGGCGTCCGTCACGTCGGCGGACTGAACTTGGGTGCGGAGCGGGGTGATCACGAAATCGTTCGCCGAGTCGACCGGGTGCGTGACGCCGAACCACTTCTGCGGGGCTAGGGGACCGACGGAGATTCCCTCGCCGACCGTGTTGTACGGCGGCCCGTAGCTCGCGGACGTGCTGGTGCCGGCCAGTTCCTGCACGGCGGTGGCATAGAAGTTGTCCGGCGCGCTGGTCGCCCATCCCTGGAACGTCAACGCTGGTTCGTCGGGAGAGCTGAACAGCCCGGCCAGCAGTACGGTCAGGATGCTGACCACGACAGTGGCGATGACGCCTTCCTTGATGATGTCGTAGCGCCGCCAGGGGCCCTTCCATTCCCTGCTCGCGATATCGGTGCCCTTCGCGGACTTCTTGCGGTCGGCGGTGCGGGTGCTCATGGCCGCGCCTCCGACACCGAGTCGTCCGCGAGGCTTGCGGTCGAAACCTCTTTATCCACAGCATCTATCGGCGGCACAACACCCCTTAGCCGGACCAGCAGGAGATGCCACACCGCGATCACCCCTACGACCAGGGGGAGCAGGCACGCGTGCAGCAGCAGCATCTGTCCGAGATCTGCCACGTTGAAGAATGCGCCGATGCCGACGGCGTTGAGCCCGTCCTTGGCCTCGAAGGAAATCCACTGCGAGTCGAAGTTGGTTTGCACCAGGTACCCGGTGAACGCGGTTCCGATCGAGGCGAGGAACGCCACCACTCCGGTGATCCAGGTCATCACCCGGCGGCCGCGCCACGCCGCCATCCAGAACTTGCCCCACAGGTGGACGACCATGAACACGAAGAACAGCTGCACGCTCCAGAAGTGCATGCTGTTGGTGAACAGGCCCAGCGAGGACGTGTGGTACCAGGCGGGACCGGTGAAGGCGAGGACCAGACCGGTGGCGATGATGACCAGGAACGCCGCGAGCGTAGCCACCCCGAAGATGTAGATCCAGGACGCCACGTACGCGGGCTGTCTTTCCGGCAATAACTTGTCCGGTGGAAGCTTCGCCGTCCACGCCCGGCGCAGGCCGCCGGTCCAGGTGCCCGCGTTCTCCTCGCGGTCATCGGGGACCTCCGTGGCCGGCGGCGGGCGGACACCGGCGGGGGACTCGCCGGGAGTGCTGTCGGGCTGGACAGCGGGAATCGGGCTCGCCGGGGTCATGACTTGTCCCGGCCGTTGGGGAACGGAAGCACGATGGCCAGCACGAACAACGCGATCATCACCAGGATGACGATCAGATTGGGAATCGAGACGGACAGCCAGCCCCAACCGACATATGTTGCGGGATCGGACACGCTGGCCAGATAGATCGGGTCCATGGGACCTCCTCGGCGCGGCGGGCGCGGGAGCGCGCCGCCTCTTGGAGAACTATCCGTCTTTCGCCGTCCTCGCCAGTAAGGGCCGTCGGGCCCGGCTGAACGGGACCTTGGTCCCAAAAAGGGGAAAAATATGCAGAAAGATCTGCCGCCGGGCGAGGACCCCGGCGTGCGGCGGTCCGCGGGAAACCTATTCTCGCTCAACGGATTCACAGCTCATGCACAGCTTCTCTACGCGGACGCACGAATTCGCTCGGTGCCATGGTGGCAATGGGGATGACTCACGGACGGGAATGTCGCGAAGAGACTTTCTGTATGGCGGTACGAAGATCTTCGCGTGCCTTGGCACCGAGCCGACACCAAACGCACAGCACGGCCACAGGCAGATCGTGGACAGTCGTCGTAGGAGTGCAGCGATCACCTCGACCGTCAGATCGGTCGGGATCAGAGCGGGATTTCGCGGTGGAAGGACGGCTGTCGTCATGGTGGTGGGTGGCCCGGTCACTTCCGGATCCGCGCTGCGGCGCAGGGTTCGGCGGGCGACGGTGGCGGTCGTCGGGGTGGCGGCGGTGTCCTCGATAGGCATCACGGCAGGGTTGGCATACGCGAACGGAACAAAGGACGACCCGGCGGCCGATGCGACGTCCTCGCCGGTGGCGGGCAACTCCGGGAACGGCACCTCCGGGAACGACACAGGTCAGTCGGAGGACGACAACGTCGCCCAGGCCCCGACCACCCAGCAACGCGCCGCCCCTCGGGTGGTTCCGCCGCAGCAACTGCCGTCGTCGGGGAACGGCCGCACGCACGCCAGGTCCGGTGGGTCCTGACCCTCCGTCAGCCCTGCGGAGTAGGCCCTGACCTGCCAGGATGGCGCGCATGGTCACCCAGACGCCCTTCGCGGGCCGGGAGTTCGGCATCCTGCTGCACCCCTCCAGCCTGTTCGGTCGCGAGGACATCGGCACCCTCGGCGCCGAGGCGTACCAGTTCGTCGACTGGCTGGCCAGCACCGGTGCCGGTATCTGGCAGATCCTGCCGCTCACCCTGAACGGGCAATACGACTCCCCGTACTTCAGCTATTCCGCGTTCGCCGGCAATCCGTGGCTAGTCGACCTCAGCCACCTGCAGCGCGCGGGCTTGCTGGCGCAGCCAATGCTGCACGAGGACGCCACCGACGCACGGGTGTCGTTCGCCGAACTGGTGCGGACGAAACGCCCGCAGCTGCTGGAGGCGGCCGAGGTGCTGCTCGCCGACGACGGCCATCCCTGGCGGGAACGGCTGGGGCAATTCCGGACCGAGGAATTCTGGCTCGCCGATACGGCGCATTTCTTCGCGCTGAAGGAGGAGCTCGACGACGCCCCGTGGTGGAAGTGGCCGGAATCGTTGCGTACCCGCGATACCGCGGCGTTGAGCGAATCGCGCCAGCAACTGGCCGACCGCATCGCGGTGTGGGAGGCGTTGTTCTTCTTCTTCGACCTGCAATGGTCCTCGCTCCGGGCGCACGCAAACCTCAAGGGTTTGCGGGTGCTGGGGGATCTGCCGATCTACGTCAATCACGATTCCGCTGACGTCTGGCTCAACCAGAAGCAGTTCCGGCTGGACGGCGACGGTGCATTCCTCGCCCAGTCCGGCGTGCCGCCGGACTATTTCAGCGAAACCGGTCAGTTGTGGGGAAACCCGCTCTACCGCTGGGATCTGATGGCGCAGGACGGGTTTCGATGGTGGGTGCAGCGTCTGCGGCGGTGCCTGCAGCTCACCGACATCGTACGAATCGACCATTTCCGGGCACTGTCGGCATACTGGGAAATTCCCGCCGATGCGCCGGACGCCCGCGGAGGCCGCTGGGTCACCGGACCTGGCCAGGCCTTTTTCGACGTGCTCAAGCATGAGTTTCCGTCGCTGCCCTTCGTGGCCGAGGACCTTGGCACCCTCGATGAGGACGTGCACGCCTTGCGGGACGCCAACGGGTTGTTCGGGATGCGGATCCTGCAGTTCGGTTTCGACGGCTTGCCGGACAACCCGCACCAGCCGCACGCCTTTCCGACGTCCTGCATCGTTTACACCGGCACACACGACAACGAAACCCTTGCCGGCTGGTGGGCGGGCCTTGATCCCGGGCTTCGCGTGGATATCGCTCGGTATTACCAGGTGGACCCGGGCGCCGACATCGGCCGGGTGGTCTGGTCGTTCATCGAAGCGGCGATGGGGTCGCGGGCCGACGTCGCTGTCATCCCGATCCAGGACCTGCACGTGCTGGACAACACCGCCCGCATGAACGATCCCTCGGTCTTCGTCGGCAACTGGTCCTGGCGGATGTCACCGGAAGGTCTGAGCCCGGAGCTCGCGCAGTCGCTCCGGTGGCTCGCCGAGCGCTACGGGCGGTTGCGGCCGGAGCTGAACCCGGCCCCGAGCGGCTGACGCGTGGCGTGCAGGTCGGCGGCGCAGGGTTGCTCCGGCGTCGACGGACGGGCTCCCGTGTTGACGCCCGGACTCCGGCTCTGCCGCTCCGGCTCTGCCACTCCGGCTCTGCCACTCCGGCTCTGCCGCTCCGGCTCTGCCGCTCCGGCTCTGCCACTCGGCTCCGGTTGTGCGATCTGAGCGCCACCATGTGTTGGCGCCCAGATCCCAATACCGGCGCTCAGTGAAGCTCACCTGCGCCGCCCGCCAGCAACCGCTGCCCGCGCTCGAACCTGGCCTGACTCGGCTCCGCTTTCCGGTCTCGGCTCCGCTCTTCCGTTCTCGGCTCCACCATGTGTTGGCGCCCAGATCCCAAAACCGGCGCTCGGTGAAGCTCACCTGCGCCGCCCGCCAGCAACCGCTGCCCGCGCTCGAACCTGGCCTGACTCGGCTCCGCCTTCCGGTCTCGGCTCCGCTCTTCCGTTCTCGGCTCCACCAGGTGTTGGAGCCGAGACCACAGAAATGGCGCTCAGTGGGAGTTGTCGAGCCTGCGGCGCAGCCGGGGCGGGGGCGGACCACGGCCGATAGGAATCAGCGCGGCAGCCCTCCCCGGTCCGGCCGTCCCACAGCGTCCGGCTGTGCTGGTGCTTGAATGCGGAGCGTCAACCACCATGCCTGTCGCCAGGCGACGCTGGTCGGTGCGCCTGCGTTGGTATCACGCCGTGACGAAGTCTGTGGACAACCCTCTACTGAGGCGTGAAATCCGTGCTCCATTGTGGTCGCGGAACCCGGTTGACACGATCGTGCATCCGCTGATTCATCACAATGGCGGTATCGCGGGCTCCGGGACGAAGACTACAAATCAGACGTTCGTTGGGGGAATATTTCGCGGCGCCGCGAAATCCGGTTGTCTACGTCCTGGTTTCATCGCCTGCACAGAGGAGCGAATCAGATGAAAATGAGAATGAAGGTTGCGGTGGGCGCGGTGATTGCGTTGGCCGCCACCAGTGCCATTGGCACTGCTGCGCTGGCGACGCCGCCATCGGGCCCTCCGCAATTTGAGTCGCTACCCGCGCCATTCAAAACGCCCGCCGGTGCGACAACCGGCGATCCGGTAACCACCGGAACCCTGGATGGTCCAACCAAGGCGAAGAACGACGGAACGCAACTCAAGACCAACGGCGACGTCGATGTCACGACCTTCGAGCTCAACTACCCCCCCGGAAGTTTTTCGGGCTGGCACAAGCACCCGGGCATCGTGATCGCCGTCGTCAGATCGGGGGCTGTGTGGCGCCAAGTCGGTTGTACTGCAACAAAATTCTCGCCGGGTGAGTCCTTCACTGAAATCGCGCCGCATTATGTGTCGAACGTTGTCACCGACACCAACGCGAAGGATGCGAATGCGGTACTCGAGATCACCCAGCTGTACCCGGCCGGCACCAAACCCGCCGATCTCCGCGTCGACCAGCCAGCCCCGCGGTGCCCCTACGGGATCCACTACGTCGAGTAATACTCGACCACGGGGGGACTACACATTATGGTGACGGGTGTCCCTGGCCGCCCCTGGAACACGTCTATTGCGGCCCGCGGCCTATACAGGGATGACTGCCGGGTGGGCCAGGCTCATCATTGATGAATTGCAGCATCTATCCCATGCGATGGTCGATGCATCGAATTCAAAGGGCCCCGGACAGCACGAGGGACGCGGCCGACGCGCCGTGATGAGCCGAGCCGAAATACGCCGAACGGGAGTGTGCCGACAGTCCCATGTTCGCGTCTTGTTGAT
>JGI20200J14955_1000142_pt1 | contig 16091 bp, 15 predicted proteins | sample NGESurshal092012_FD_14955 | JGI IMG/M metagenome (IMG submission 14955) | reverse complement strand
CGATTTCGACCTTGCTCGGATTGTGACGTCGTCCGAAGGCCCCGAATCGCGGCGATTTCCTGGGACCGTCATGACACGAACTCAAGAACTACTAACCGCCACCAGCATGACACGGAATCGCGCGCAGTGCGAACCTGGGTGCATGAAACAACGAAAATTGGGCCGTCCGAGCACGGGCACCCAACAGGAAGTATCGGTCATCGGGCTCGGAACCTGGCAGCTCGGCGCCGATTGGGGCGAGGTCGACGAGGATCAGGCGCTCGATGTGCTGGACGCTGCGGTCGACGCCGGGGTGACGTTCTTCGACACAGCGGACGTCTACGGCGACGGCCGCAGCGAGCAGATCATCGGCACCTATCTGGCCAAGAACCCGGGTGCCACCGTCACCGTCGGGACCAAGATGGGCCGCCGCGCGCCGCTGGACCCGGCCGAGTACACGGCGGACAATTTCCGTGCCTGGACCGATTGTTCCCGGCGGAACCTGCGCGTCGACACCCTGGATCTGGTGCAGTTGCACTGCCCGCCCGAGGCGGTCTTCCACGACGACACCGTTTTCGACGCACTGGACGGACTCGTGGCTGACGGCAGCATCCGGGCCTACGGGGTCAGCGTGGAGACTTGCGGACAGGCGTTGTCGGCGATCGCCCGGCCCGCTTTGACGTCCGTGCAGATCATCCTGAACGCGTTCCGCCGCAAGCCGTTGGAAGCCGTCCTGCCGGCTGCCGAGCGGGCCGGGGTGGCGATCATCGCCCGGGTACCGCTGGCGTCCGGACTGCTGTCCGGCCGATACCGCCACGACACCGCGTTCGCCGCTGACGATCACCGCGCCTACAACCGGCACGGCGAGGCATTCGACGTCGGGGAGACCTTCGCCGGCGTCGACTACGACACGGGAGTCGAAGCCGCGCAAGAGTTCTCGGCGCTGGTCGAGAAGTACACCGACGGCGGCGCGACCCCGGCACAGGTCGCGTTGCGGTGGATCGTGCAGCAGCCAGGGGTGACCACCGTGATCCCGGGTGCACGTTCGGTCGACCAGGCCGGGGCCAACGCCGCTGCCGGGACGATCCCCGACCTCAGTCCCGAGCTTCTGGACGGAATGGCCGATCTGTACGACCGGCGGATCCGGCCACTGGTGCACGACCGCTGGTGATCGGCATCCCGGCCGGCCCGGTTACGCCCACGGCGCAAGACCCAGGAGCGCGTGTCGGGAAGTCCTCGGCGGTCCGCCGGAGTTGTGCATGATCGGGGCAGTGCCACCCAGACGAGCGATGACGACACCGCGACGAGCGACGATGCCGGGAGTGACGATGCGGCGAGCAACGATGCGGCGAGCAACGATGCGGCGAGCAACGATGCGGCCGGCGAGGACGCGGGGAGCGATCGAGGCGGCGCGTGAGGAAGCGGCAACGACACTGCGAATGAGCGGAGAGCGCCGATGACCGGAGCATCCCCGATGGGCGCCGCCGGCCGGCGCATGATGCACCAGGACGCCTCGATGGCAGGCAAGAAGCTGGCCCCTGGGACGATCCGTCGAGTGGTGTCGTTCGCGCGTCCCTACCGCAAGGAACTGGCCGTCTTCCTGGTTCTCACCGTCATCTCGTCGGTGATCGGCGTCGCCACCCCGCTGTTGGCCGGCGAGGTCGTCAACCAGATCACCTCGAACGGCACCGTCAGGGCCGTCCTGCTGATTGCGGCGGTGATCGCCGGCCTCGCCGTGCTCGACGCGCTGCTCTCGCTGGCCACTCGCTGGTACTCCTCGCGGATCGGCGAGGGGCTCATCTTCGATATGCGCACCAGGGTGTTCCAACACGTCCAGCAGATGTCGCTGGCGTTCTTCACTCGCACCCAGACCGGTGCCTTGGTCAGCCGGCTCAACAACGACGTGATCGGAGCGCAGCAGGCCTTCACCTCGACGCTGTCCGGGGTGGTGTCCAACGTCATCGGGCTGATCCTGACGGCGGCCGTGATGTTCACCCTGTCCTGGCAGGTCACCACCCTCTCGCTGATCCTGCTGCCGATCTTCGTGCTGCCCGCGCGATGGTTCGGCCGAAAGCTGCAGGCGATGACCAGGGAGAGCTACCAGCTCAACGCCTCCATGAACACGACCACCACCGAGCGTTTCAACGTCTCCGGCGCGCTGTTGGTCATCCTGTTCGGCCGCCCTGAGGTCGAAGCGGCGTCCTTTCGGGACCGGGCCGGCCGGGTCAGGGACATCGGTGTGACGACCGCGATGTACGGGCGGGTGTTCCTGGTCGCGCTCGGGCTGGTCGCGGCGTTGGCCTCTGCGCTCACCTACGGTCTGGGCGGGACGCTGGCGCTGAACGGTTCCATCGAGCCCGGAGCGGTGGTCTCGCTGGCGCTCCTGCTGTCCCGGCTCTACGGCCCGCTGACCGCGCTGTCCAACGTCCGGGTCGACGTGATGAGCGCGCTCGTCTCCTTCGAGCGGGTTTTCGAGGTGCTCGACCTCAAGCCGCTGATCACCGAGAAGCCAGACGCCCGATCGCTGTCCGTCAGCACTCCGTCGGTGGAATTCGATGACGTGCACTTTGCCTACCCGGGCGCGGACGAGGTGTCGCTGGCGTCATTGGAGGACGTGGCCGTGCCCGACCACAGCCCGCGGCACCCGGTGCTGCACGGTGTCAGCTTCCGCGCCGAGCCCGGCCAATTGGTCGCGCTGGTCGGGCCGTCCGGGGCCGGGAAGACCACCATCTCGCAACTGGTGCCGCGGGTGTACGACCCGGACTCTGGTGCGGTGCGGATCGGCGGGCTGGACGTCCGGGACGCGACGCTGCAATCGCTGCGGGACGCGATCGGCGTGGTCGCCCAGGACGCGCACCTGTTCCACGACACCATCCGCGTCAACCTGCTGTACGCCAGGCCAGAGGCAAGCGAGGACGAGCTGGTGCAGGCGCTGCGGGCGGCGCAGATCTGGGATCTGGTCGCGCGGATGCCGCAGGGCATGGACACCGTGGTCGGCGACCGAGGCCACCGACTGTCGGGCGGCGAGAAACAGCGTTTGGCCATCGCTCGGGTGCTGCTCAAGGCCCCGGCCATCGTCATCCTCGACGAGGCCACCGCCCACCTGGACAGTGAATCCGAGGTCGCGGTGCAACGGGCGCTGGCCGCCGCGCTGCAGGGACGGACCTCGCTGGTGATCGCGCACCGGCTGTCCACGATCCGCAGCGCCGACCAGATCCTGGTGATCGACGGCGGTCGGGTGGTGCAGTCCGGCCGGCACGCCGAGTTGATCGCCGCCGGCGGCCTGTACGCCGAGCTCTACCGGACGCAGTTCGAGCACCAGGTCGATGCGGTGCCGGTGGTCGGCGTCTGACGTTGGGGCACTAGACGCCCACCCAGGCCTGGTTGAGCCAGCGGTTCGGCCCAGCTCAGCCGATGACGGTCACCCGATCCGCGGGTGGCGGCGCCAGGTTCTGGTCGCGGTCAGGTACGCGGTGAACGCGTCGAGGTCGATCGGACCACCGGCCAGGTTGGTGCCCTGGGCGAAGACGGTGAAGCCGTCGCCGCCGGCCGCCAGGAAGTTGTTCACCGACACCCGGTACGACAGGGCCGGGTCCATCGCGTCACCGTTGACGGTGATGTTCGAGACCCGGGAACCGACCGGCTGCGAGAGTCTCTGCGAGTAGTGCAGGCTGGCCGAGATCTGCAGGATTTTGGTGCCGGTCGGCTGCCACTGCTGTTCCAGCACGGCCTTCAGCTGTGCGCCGGTCAGCGTGATGGTCTGCATGATGTTCGAGAACGGTCGCACCGCAAAGGCCTCGCCGTAGGTGACCACACCGGGGCCCTCGGCGCCGGACGGCGCGACCACCAGATCCGCCCGAATCCCGCCCGGATTGGTGATGGCGATCTGCGCGTCGTTGGATATCGTGGCCGCGAGCTGCGCGTCCGCAATGACATCGCCGAGCGGCTGCTCACCGGACGGTGGCGCAGCACGGACGAGGTCGGCCGTGATGCTGCCGACGGGCGTGTCGGCGATCGGCGCTGACTTCGTGACCGCGTCATCGACCAGCTTCTTCACCACGGGATCCTGGGTGACGTCGCGGGTGACGATGACGTTGTCGGCAATCGTGGCCGACCGGATGACGTCACGGGTCTTCTTGTCGATCTTGATGTCGATCACGGACAGCAGCCGGCCGAACGACAGACCCTGGATCACCGGACGGGGGTTACCCGCCGGATCGTTCACCGAGCAGTTGTACTGCTGGTGGCTGTGCCCGGTGAAGAAGGCGTCCACCTTCGGGGTGGCCGTTGTCGCGATCGTCTGTGCGATACCGGGAGCCACATTGCAGGCGTGCGGCCCTCCTCCCAGCGTCCCGTCGCCCTGGTGCATGGTGACGATGAGCGTCTTGATGCCGAGGCGGTCGAGCAGATTCGCGGTGCGGTCGATGGCCGGTACCTCGTCGCCGAACCTCAGGCCCTGCAGGGCAGCCGGGGTGACCACGGACGGCAGATCATGCAAAGTGATGCCGATGATGCCGATCGAGATGCCCCCCTCGAACTTGACGGTGAACGGCAGCACCGCCGGGAAACCGTTGCTGAAGAACACGTTCGCGCCGAGGTAGGGGAACTTCGCCCCGGTGTACGGCTGCCGGAACTGGCAGCCGTCGGTCGGGTGGCGGCCGCCGAGCTGGATGCGCTTGAGTTCGGCGTAGCCCTCGTCGAACTCGTGATTGCCGACCGCCGAGGCGTCCAGGCCGGTGCCGTTCAGGAACTCGATGGTGGGCGCGTCGTGGAACAGCGCGGAGGGGAGCGGGGAGGCGCCGATGTTGTCGCCGGCGCTGAGCAGGATGGAGTTCTTCGCCTGCGGCTCGAGGGTCTTGACGTGCGTCGCCAGGTAGGCGGCCCCGCCCGCGTCGACCGGTTCAGCGACGCCGCAGATCACCACCCGCCCGCTCGACCCGGTGGGTGGCTGCAGATTCCCGTGGAAGTCGTTCATGCCAATCAGCCCCGTCGACCGTGCGGCTCGGCGGGGACTGGGAGGGCCAGGCATCCGCGGGGGAGGCGCACAGCGCGACGGCCAGCGCCGCCGCGGTCAGGACGGAGAGGGAGCGGCGGACGAAACCTGTTGGCATGGGCAACTCCTGACCGTCGACTGTGTCATTGCTGAGTCGTTGCTGAGCAGTCGGTCTTGTCAGCGCGAAGTGCTCTGGGCACGACCAAGGGCGTTTCTCACCGAAATGTCCGTAACCAGCCGACGGCCTGGAAAACGCGTACCCGGTGGGGGCAGGGCGGCCGGGGAGAAGCGTGTCCGGAAGGGACGACGGGAGGATGCGATCCCAAGAAAAGGCCCTTGCAGAGCTGGAACCTCCTGGGTACATTAGTCAAGTAATGAACCACTGAACCAAGCGATCGGGGTATGGCGGTGCTCGACGAAGGCACGCCGCTGTTCCTGCAGATCGCCGAGCGGTTGTCGTCGGACATCGTGGACGGAACGCTCCCGGAGGGCTCCCGGGTGCCGTCCACCAACGAGTTCGCCGCCTTCTACCGGATCAACCCGGCGACCGCGGCCAAGGGCATCAACGTGCTGGTCGACGACGGCATCCTGGAAAAGCGGCGCGGGATCGGCATGTTCGTCGTCGGCGGGGCCAGGCAGCAGCTGATCCTGGAGCGCCGCAAGCGATTTGCCGAACAGTACATCGATCCCATGCTCGCCGAGGCGCACCGGTTGGCCATCGACGTCGACGCCCTCGTCGACATGGTCCGGCAGCCGGCGAACCCCGAGCGTCACCAGATCAGCTATCCACAAGGAGAGGAGGCGTCATGACTCCCACGGTCCACGTCGACCATCTGACCCGCCGCTACCGCGGCCAACTGGCTCTCGACGACGTCAGCTGCGTCTTGCAGCCCGACACCATCACCGGGCTGCTCGGGCGCAATGGCGCCGGCAAGTCGACGTCGATGAAAATCCTGACCGGACAGGAGTTCCCGACGTCGGGACGGTTCTGGTGGCCGGCGAGAACCCGCTGGAGAACGACGCGGTACTGCGCCGCATGGTGTTCGTGAGGGAAAGCCAGCTCTACCCGGACAGCAAGGTGAAGCGGGTGATCGAGGCAGCCACCTGGTTCTACCCGAATTGGGACGCCGAGTTGGCCGCCCAGTTGATGGACGATTTCGAGCTGCCCGCGAATCGGGCGGTGAAGAAGCTGTCCCGGGGCATGCATTCGGCCGTCGGCATCGTGCTGGGGCTGTCCGCGCGGGCGGAGATCACCTTGTTCGACGAGCCGTACCTGGGTCTTGACGCGGTGGCCCGGCAGATCTTCTACGACCGACTGCTCGCGGATTACGCCGAGCACCGCCCGCACCGTCCTGCTGTCCACCCATCTGATCGACGAGGTCGCGGACCTGCTGGAACATGTGCTGGTGATCGATCGGGGGCGGATCGTGGTGGATGCGCCGGCCGACGACCTGCGCGGCCGGGCCGTGACCGTCTCGGGTGCGACCAGCGCGGTCGATGACTTCACCACCTCCCGGAAGTCTGGCACCGCCCCGGAATCGGCTCACTGGCCTCCGCGACTGTCGCCGGACCGCTCGACGACCTGGCCCGGACCCGGGCCCGCGATCTCGGGCTGGAGATGGAGCCGGTGTCCTTGCAGGAACTGGTGATTCGCTCGGCACGGTTCGGAACTGAGATCGGAACTGAGATCGGAACTGAGCAGGAATCGGAAAGGATCAGCGCATGACCTCCATGGTCAAGGTTGCCAGGCTGCACCTGGTCGACCGGTTCGGTTACACCTGGCTGGTCTGGGGCGTACTGGCGCTGGCTTTCGTGATCAACCTGGCGATCTACGCAGTCATCCCGCTGACCCAGCCGGAGGGCAACTTCACCGGCGCACTGGCGAGCATCTACCTCTTCATGATCATCATCGGCGTGCAGGCCGCAACCAGGTTCCTGCCGTTCGCACTGACGTTGGGTGTCAGCCGCCGGACGTACTACCTCGGCACGGTTCTGCTGATCGTCGCGCTGTGCGCGCTGAACGCCGCGATCCTGACCGCGCTGTGGGCGCTGGAGGGCGCCACCGACGGCTGGGGCCTGCAACTGCACTTCTTCCGGGTGCCGTGGATCCTGGACGGGCCCTGGTACCAGGTGCTGGTCACCAAGGGCGTGCTACTTGCGTTGGTGTTCCTGATCGGCCTGTGGACCGGGCTGATCTACCGCCGATTCGGCCTGATCGGCACCCTGACGTTCTTCGGGCTGTGGACGGTCCTCGGAGTCGGCGCGGTGCTGCTGGTCACCTGGCGACAGTGGTGGCCGGCGGTGGGCAGTTTTCTGTCGGACCTGGATGTCCTTGCCGTCAGCGGGATGCTGGCACTGGCGGCGGCCGCGGTCGCCGGTGGCGGCTACCTCACCATCCGGCGGATCACCGTCTGAGTAAGCACGTCGAGCGTGTCCGGCGCGGTCCGTCAAACCCGCGCCGGGCGCGTTCGGTCGTGAGGCCCCGAGAGAGGTAGTGATGTCTGCGTCACCGTCAGTGTCACCGGGCGCATCGGCCGCCCTGGTCGCCCTGGTCGCCAGACTCCGGGCGGCCGGCTGCGTGTTCGCCGAGGACGAGGCGCGGCTGCTGTCCGCGGCGCCGGATCCGGCGGCCCTGGACGCCATGGTCGACCGGCGGGTGGCGGGCGTGCCGTTGGAGTACGTGCTGGGCTGGGCGGAGTTCTGCGGCCTCCGGATCGCAGTGGATACAGCAGTTTTCGTGCCCCGGCGGCGTACGGAGTTCCTGGTCCGTGAGGCGGCCGAGCTGCTCCGTGCGGCCGACGACGGCCCGGGTACCCCGGGCGCCCCGGCGGTCCGGACGCCGGTTGTGCTCGACATGTGTTGTGGCTCAGGTGCGATCGGGGTCGCGCTGGCTGCCACTGTCGGTGACATCGATCTGTACGGGGCGGATGTCGACCCCGCCGCGGTGCGCTGCGCCCGCCGTAACGTCGAAGCGGTGGGCGGCCGGGTCTTCTCGGGTGATCTCTTCGCACCGCTCCCTGCAACGCTTCGCGGCCGGGTGGACATCCTGGCGGCCAACGCGCCGTACGTGCCCACCGACGCGATCGGCATGATGCCGCCCGAGGCCCGCCTGCACGAACGGCTGGTGGCGCTCGACGGCGGTCCGGACGGGCTGGACGTGGTGCGACGGGTGGCCGCACAGGCCCGGGAGTGGCTGGCGCCAGGCGGACATCTGCTGGTGGAGGCCAACGAGCGCCAGGCACCGCCCGCTGCGGAATCCTTCGCCCGCAACGGGTTGACCCCCCGAGTGGTGCATTCCGAGGAATTCGGCGCCACCCTTGTCGTCGGCTCAGTCGTCGGCACCAGAAGGGCCGGACCGGGTGATCGTCCAGCTGGTGCACCGGCCTGAAGGCGCATCACCCGCGAAGCGGATTTCCGCCATGGCGGAGTTGTATCCGCAGGTCGAGCCGTACGAGATGGGAATGCTCGACGCGGGTGACGGCAACAAGCTGGGCTGGCAAACCTGCGGCCCGTCCGGCGAACCGGCGGTGATGGCGCACGGCGCCCAGGGCAGAGCTGCCCGCCGAACGTGCGCCGCGGCGCAAACACACGATCAGCGGTCTTGCGCACGCGGGTCCATGGCGCTCAGGCGTCGCGCAGCGAGTTCCCTCTCGATGCGCCGCAAAGTCGTGTTGACGAGATCGATCGTCTCGGGGTCGTCCACGATCCCCTCGAGCGTCTGGCTCCATGCCTCGCGTAGGTGCTGCAGGTTCTCGCGTGCCCGCGCGGTGGGATAGAGGCGTACGGACCGGAAGTCATGCGTATCGATGTCGCGACGCACGAGCCCCTTCTTCTCGAGGCCGCGCAGCACTCTGCTGAAGTTGCTGGAGGGAAGCAGCGTCGCGTCCGCGGCCACCCGTGCGGAGGTGCCCGGATTCCGGTCGATGAAACGCATCACAATGCTCTCGACCGGTGTGCACATCTCGGTCGAGAGGTCATGCGAAGGGCGGATCTGCCGGCCGACCGCGAAGATCAGGTCCGCGAGGTCGAAGAGGCGGGAGACCTCGTCATCCTTCACGGCCCGATGATATCCTATCGAGTGATAGCTATCATCTGATAGATTGTTTTGAGCGGGTCGTCGAGGTTTTCTCACACGCCGCGAACAACCCAGAATCCCGAGATCTGTAAGGAGACACGTTCGATGGACATCAACGGAGCCGTTGTGCTCGTGACCGGAGCATCGTCGGGCATCGGAGCGGCGACGGCACGGGCCGCTTCGCGGGCTGGCGCACAAGTGGTGCTGGTCGCGCGTCGAGAGGATCGCATTCGTCAACTCGCCGGCGAACTGGGCGAAGCGGTGCCGTCCGCTGTGACGTCACCGATGCCGGCCAGGTCGACGCCGCCGTGCGCGCCGCCACGGATGCGTTCGGACGGATCGACGTCCTGTGCAACATCGCCGGTCAGGGGCTGCACGCGCCGCTCGAGCAGATCGATCCTGATGACTTCCGCGCCGTCCTGGAACTGAACCTCGTCGCGCCTTTGGTCACCATGCAGGCGGTGCTCCCCATCATGCGAAAGCAGGGCTCCGGCAGCATTGTCAACGTCAGTTCCGGAATCACCTTCTCGGCGTTGCCTGGTTCAGCCGCGTACGGCGCGTCCAAAGCAGGTCTCAGCAAGCTCTCCGCCGTGGCGCGTGCCGAGCTCGCCGACGCAGGCATTGCGGTCTCGACGATGTACCCGTTCATCACGGATACCGAGTTCATCGAATCACTTCGAGGCGAAACCGAATCCGCGTCGGAGCTCGAATCCAGCCATGCGCCGAAGCCCCAGTCGCCCGAGCAAGTCGCCGTGGTGATCCTCGACCTGATCAGGACCGGCGCCGAGCAGGCCGACCTCGTTCCCGAACAGTTCGGCGGCAGTTACAGGGGATGAGGGCGGCCAACCCAGATCGCGGACCAGCTGCCCCGCACGGCACAACCAATTGGCAATGAGCACCCAGCCCGAAGAGGAGTTCACGTCATGACGACCGCCTGGTCTGCGCGGGAACTGGAGCGAATCTGCAGCGCAAGAGAACTGCAGATCGCCACCAAGCGTGCCGACGGGACGCTGCGGCGCTGGGTGCCGATATGGGTTGTCTGCGTCGGTGACCAGGTGTATGTGCGGACCTGGTACCGACGTGAAGACGGTTGGTTCGGTCAAGTGCTGGGCTCGCGACGAGCGCGGATTCACGTCCCGGGCCTGGAGGTCGATGTCGCCGTTGAGGACGTCGGCGAAGACAAGACAGAGCTACACGCGGGCGTCGATGCCGCCTACCACGCCAAGTACGCACGCTACGGCGGCTCGTCTGTCGATCGCATGACGACAGACGCCGCAGCAGCCACGACCCTGCGGCTCATCCCTGAGCAAGGAGCACGTGCAGGCGAAACTCCATGATCACGATGGCCGTCGCCTGCAGCGAATCCCAGGAGGGTCGACCTCGCCGTTCTGCAGCAGTTCGATACCGGCTGACCAGCCACCACAGGCGCTAGCGCGACACCTGTTGCAGCGGATCCAGTTTCGGCTCAGTTCTGACTCCGGAAACGCGATGGCCGCGACCGGCAGCAGGTGCTGCGCGGTCGCGGCCATCGACGGGCTACGGGGTGGTGCGGGGTGGTGCGGGGTAGGAGGAGTCAGGCCGGGCCGGGCACCTTGAACGGCATCTTGGCGCCGGAGCTCTGCGCGGCAAGGGCGGTGAAGTAGGTCAAGGCCAGGGTGGTGATCAGCGCGAACCACACCCCGAACGACGGGCCGAATTTGATGCCGATGTCGCCGAGTTCGGACGAGTACCCGCCCGCGTAGATGAACGTCTGGATCAGCACCCCGATCATCAGCACGAACGACGCCGCGGCCGCGTAGACGAGCCATTCGGCCTTGACCTGGCCGGGCTTGATCACCCCGAACAGCTGCAGGGCATAGACCACGCCGACTGCGATGGCCAGCAGTACCGGGATCCACCACCACAGCGACCAGCCGTTGAGGCCGACGGACGTGAGCGAAATTCCGGTGTACGACACCGACCAGAACGGGAAGAAGCTGGCGATCAGCGTGAGCACGGCCGCGCCGATCACCCCCCACCCGGCGACGGACACCTTGGAGACGTCGAACGCGGGTGCGGATGCCCGGCTGGGCGCACCGGGTGGCGGGTAAGCGCCCTGCGGTGGGTAACCCTGCGGGGGCGGGTAACCCTGCGGGGGCGGGTAGCCCTGCGGCGCTCCTGGCGGACCGTAGCCGGGGGGTGGACCGCCGGGGGGAGCGTAGCCGGGCGGTGGCTGGTTGTAGCCCTGTTGCGGATAGCCGGGTGGGGGGCCCTGCGGCGGGTATCCCGGTGGCGGTCCCTGCTGGGGGTAGCCGCCCTGCTGTGGCTGGCCGGGCGGAGGGCCCGGCTGGTAACCGCCCTGGTAGCCCGGCGGCTGGCCGCTCGGCGGCTGGCCCTGCTGAAACCCGTGCTGGGGTTCGGATGGCGGGGGCGGGTAACCGCCTTGACCCTGGCCACTCGAGGGATAGCCGGGCGGCGGGTAGCCCTGCGGCGGCCCGGAAGGGCCGTAGCCCGGCGGCGGGTAGGCACTCGGCGGGGGCGCTGGAATGCTCTGTGGACCGGTCTCGGCGTCACCGGGGCTGGGCGCGCGAGCGTCTGGTGCTGATGGCTCTTCCGGCGAGGATGAGTCTCCGGACGGCGGTTGTGACACTGCGGACCTCCTGGTCGGTTGCGGACAACCGGCGACGCGGAGTCGCCGAGAGCAGCCAATTCGAACGGTATCCCTCGTTTGTCGGCCACTGGTAGCTGACACGCAGATCGTTGCCGACGGCCGGTGATCAGGAGCGTGCCTCATGGCCGCGTACGTCCAATGTCACAACGAAGACAGCGGTCATCGGCCGAGCTGGCGGCTGACGGGCAGTGCGGTTCGCCGACGGTTCGCCGCCGACGGTTCGCCGACGGGCGGCGTTCTCCGGGCGAATCGGCCTCTGCGACCTCAGCCGCCGGCGAACGGTGGCAGCACGTCCAGGATCTGGCCGGTCCGCACCCGCGTCTGGCTGCCGTGCACGGCAACCTCGTCGAGCAGGAAGCTGCATCGTCGGAGCACCGTCGCCAGCGCACCACCGTGCCGGCCGATCGCTGCTTCCAGGACCGCGTCGACGGTTGCCGTGCTGGGTGCTGCGGTGCTGGGTTCTGCTGTGCTGGGTTCTGCTGCGTCACCGGACAGTCGGCCGGCGGGCACGGCGGGCGCAGCGACCACAGCGGGCACGGTCAGCGATTCCTCGGCAGCGCCCGCGACGGCCCTTGCCGCGGCGAAATACCTGACGGTCATGGTGATCTCGGCGATGGGCCCGGGCTCAACCACCGATGGCACTCATCGGCCTGTCGGGCTGCAGGAAGCTCGGATCGTTGATGGCGTGGCCGGGCAGCTTGCCCCAGGTGGCCGTCCGCCAGGCGTCCGCGATCTGCTCGTCGGCGGCGCCGCCGCGCAGCAACGCCCGCAAGTTCGTTTCGTTGCGGGAGAACAGGCAGGTCCGCACCTGCCCATCGGCGGTCAGCCGGGTCCGGTCGCAGTCCCCGCAGAACGGCCGGGTGACCGACGCGATGATCCCGACGGTGGCCGGACCGCCGTCGACGTCGAACAATTCGGCGGGCGCGCCCAGCCTGGCGCCGGCGTGTGGGGTGAGCGTGAACTGGTCGGATAGCTTCTGAATGATCTCGTCGGCGGTGACCATTCGATCCCTGGTCCACGAATGCCCGGCGTCAAGGGGCATCTGCTCGATGAACCGCAGCTGGTACCCGTGCTCGAGGCTGAACCGCAACAGGTCGGGAGCCTCGTGGTCGTTCACACCGCGCATCAGCACCGCGTTGATCTTCACCGGTGCCAACCCGGCGTCCACGGCCGCGGACAACGACGTCAGCACGTCGGCGAGCCTGGGTCGGCGGGTCAACCGCAGGAAGGTGTCCGGGTCGAGCGAATCCAGCGAGATGTTGATCCGGTCGAGGCCGGCCGCCACGAAGTCGGCGGCGCGCGGCGCGAAACCGATCCCGTTGGTGGTCAACGACATCTCCGGTGGCCGCGAGAGTTCGCCGACCCGCCGGATGAGGTCGACGATGCCCTTGCGCAGCAACGGTTCCCCGCCGGTGAACCGGATCTCCTCGATGCCGAGATGGCGGACCGCCACGTCGATGACGGCGATCAGTTCGTCGTCGCTGAGCAGGTCGTCACCGGGCATCCAGTCCAAGCCTTCGGCGGGCATGCAATAGGTACAGCGCAGGTTGCAGCGGTCGGTGAGCGAGATCCGCAGATCCCGCGCGCGGCGTCCGAAGCTGTCGACCATGATTCCGCCGGCGGTCTGGTCACCCGTGCCCCGCTGGCGGGGCAGTGGGGCTGGTCCGCCGTGCCTGATCGTGGCGGAGGTCCCCACGGCGGGGATGCCAAGGGCGACGGGGTTCATTCGACCCAGGGTAGCCGCGCCGGCGTTGGTGGAGTGAGTGGATCCGCCGTCGGTGGCCAGGACCGAGCGGTGCAGAACCACACGCATGCATAGTGGTGCGCAGAGTCGCCGACCGGGACCCGAAGGTGAAGGAAGGGGCCGGCCGGCCCGGCCGGAAAGGTGGTCCGCCGTGCGGGAGGTTCTGCCTGAGCTGCTGCGCTGGTGGGAGGCCGGGGAGACGGTCGGCGTCGGCACCGTGATCGGCACCTTCCGGTCGGCACCCCGCCCACCCGGCGCCGCGATGCTGGTCGGGCCCGACGGCAGCGCGGTCGGCTCGGTCTCCGGAGGCTGCGTGGAGGGGGCTGTGTTCCAGCTCGCCGAGGCGGCTCGCGCCGGGGAGCCGCCCGTCTTGCAGCGCTACGGCGTCTCGGACGACGACGCGTTCACCGTCGGGCTCACCTGCGGGGGGATCATCGACGTGTTCGTCGAGGCGATCTCCCGCGAGACGTTCCCGGAGTTCGGCACCATGGCCGCCTCCATCGCCACGGGTGAGCCGGTCGCGCTGGCCACCGTCATTGCCGGACGAGGAGATCAACTCGGCGCCCACTTGCTGATCTGGACCACCGACTCCGCGGGCACGCTGGGCAGCGCCCGGCTGGATGACGCAGTTCGCGACGATGCCGGCGGGCTGCTGGCCAACGGCCGGACCGCCACCCTGACCTACGGTCCGGACGGTCAACGGCGCGGGGAGGGGCTGTCGGTGTTCGTGTCCTGCTTCGCCCCGGCACCAAGGATGCTGGTGTTCGGCGCCATCGATTTCGCGGCCGCGGTGGCCAGAGTGGGTTCGTTCCTCGGTTACCGTGTCACGGTCTGTGATGCGCGGCCGGTTTTCGCCACCGGCAAGAGATTCCCGGACGCCGACGAAGTGGTGGTCGACTGGCCGCACCGGTACCTGCAGACCCAGGTGGACGCCGGCGCCGTCGACGGCCGGACGGTGGTCTGCGTGCTGACCCACGACCCGAAGTTCGACGTCCCGGTGCTGGCGACGGCGCTGCGGATCCCGGTCGCGTACGTCGGTGCGATGGGCTCGAGGGTCACCCACGCCGATCGCCTCGTCCGGCTGGCCGAAGCCGGCCTGACCGAGGCCGAAGTCAGCCGGTTGTCCTCTCCGATCGGCCTCGATCTCGGGGCGAGAACCCCTGAGGAAACGGCGATCTCGATCGCCGCAGAGATCATCGCGCGACGCTGGGACGGTGGGGGGCGCCCGCTGTCGAGCACCGACGGCGCGATCCACCGGCACCCGATGGCGCAGCCGGAGCCCGCTCACCACCATCGCGTCGGGCAGGGCCGTCCTGGCTGAGTGACCTGCGCTTGACCGCGAGGGGTCAGATCCCTTCCCTGGCAAGGACTCTGCGTTCGTCGGCTGCCTGCCGCAGCGCCAGGTGGTCCCGTTCGTTCTGCCCGGTGTACTCGACGGCGTAGTCGGCGACGGCGTTGTCGAACACGTCGGACCGACCGAGGTAGGCGGCAATCGCGATGCGATCACCGGATCGGGCGTGCGCCCGAGCGAGCGTCTGCCCGCACGTCTGCCCGTAGATCTCCATTCCCGGCGGGGACAGGTCCTCCACCACAACAGAACCCTTGCCGTCCCGGAGCTGCCGGACGTAGAAGTCGCGGTCGATCCCGTCGATCCCGTTGACCCGTTGCCAGCCGAGGAAGATGTCGCTGGTCATCTGGGTCAGACGCTGCCCGTGCACCACCCGCTCGCCCTGGTTGGTGTACGGGGTGGCCGGTGTCACGTAGTCCGCGAGCACCGACCGCTGCGCCTCCTTCGCCTGCAGGAACAGCGGATCCGCGGCGTCCGCGCCGTCCATCAGGATGATCCACGCCCTCGTTCCGACGCTGCCGACACCGACGACCTTGAACCCCAGCTGGACGAAGGCGAACTGGTCGAGCAGCTGCCGGCGGTCGCTCTGCAGCGTTCCGCGGTAGTCGGTGACCAGCCTTGACAGCGTGTCGTACCAGTCGCCGATCGGCTCACCCCAGGCCAGCAGCAGTTCCTCGGCGGGCATGATCAGCGGCGGGTCGTTCTTGATCTGCACCTGGCCGTCAACAGTGACGGTCAATTTGCGCAGCGCGTCGATGCTGTCCCGGTACCGCGCCTTTTTCAGCCCCGCGTTGATCTGGGCCTCCGCGCCCGAGCCGCTGTGCTTGCGGATCTCCCGGAGCATTCCGGGGATGTCCTGGTGGGAGTACCAGACGGCCAGATTGCCCAGCGGGGCCAGCCGGCGCATCTCCAGCCGGTAGCCGGCCACCGTGGCCAGCACCGATCGCCGGACCTCCGCGTCGGTGAACTCGCTGACCGTGCCGGCCACCGCGACACTGGCCGCGAGCCGCTTGACGTCCCATTCGAAGGGCCCGGGGTAGGTCTCGTCGAAATCGTTGATGTCGAAGGCCTGCTGGCGCTCCGGGGTCGCGTAGAAACCGAAGTTGCTCAGGTGCGCGTCACCGCACAGCTGGACCATCAGTCCCGAATGCGGGGTCGATCCCAGATCGGCGGCCATGATCGACGCCGCTCCGCGGTAGAAGGTGAAGGGTGAGGCGAGCATCCGGCCGTACCGGATCGGCACCAGTTGCGGCAGCCGGGTCGCCGCCTGCCGTTCCAGCAGCTCGATCGGGTCGGGGCGGG
>JGI20200J14955_1000138_pt1 | contig 16283 bp, 12 predicted proteins | sample NGESurshal092012_FD_14955 | JGI IMG/M metagenome (IMG submission 14955) | reverse complement strand
TGTGGTCCTGACCTCGACAGCCAGAAACCCTACAGGGCACGGTGTGTCGCCCAAACTCAGCCCGAAACCTCACCCACGAAAACGACACAAGGGCCTGTTCGTGGGGGTGTGTTCGTAGGACATCTTTCACGGCAATGCCCCGACCGAATCGGGTGGAAACAATTGTGTTGGCTCACGAAACACACTTGTTACCGCACCCGGGAGCCCATGGAACAAATGGGGCTGGCTGTCCGGAATGTTTCGCTCACCGATCGGCTGACTTTGGATCGGTCCGGGTTTGTACCCGCCGGCGCAGGGTTCCGCAACGTCTTCTCGTCAATTGTGGACAACCGACGTGAGGCCCGCCGAGTGTGGACAACTCGTCGGCGTTCGGCGTGGATGTGACTACCGTGCCCGCCATGGTGAATCGGGGGAGAGTCAGGAGCGCGGCCAGGTTGTGGTTGCTCGTGGCCGCGGTGATGGCGCTCGGGTCGGCCGCGGGCTGCGCCGCGGCCGTCGACGGAACGGCGCAGGGACCCGCCGGGCGTGCATCGGCGCCGAATCCGTCGACTGCTGCCTCCACCCCCGGCGAGCCGGGGTCGAGCGGTGCGGTGTCGGGTGGCGCACCGCTGGACGCCGGCCTCTTGCCGTCCGCGACAAGCGTCGGCGTGCCTGCGGTCCCGGCCGGCCGGAGGTGGGCCGCCGATCTGCTGCTGACCGGCGGGGGCGACATCGTCTCGCCGACCGGTGATCTGACGGCGGTCGTCGATGATCGCGGCGTGTGTCTGCACGCCGGTCGTCCGGAGGATCCGGAGCGGCCGGCGGGTCCGGATGCCGGGACCGGCACCGGGGTGGGGCAGTGCGTGCGGACGTTCGATGACGGCGTCACGCCCGCGTTTGCGGTGTTCTCGCCGACCGGCGAGCACCTACTGGTCGTGGCCGGCCCGGCCGCGCGGTCCGAGGTCTACGTGATCGACACTGGCTCCTGGGCAGTCCACGTGGTCGGGCCGCAGGGCCTTGGGCCGGTTGCAGCGCCCCTGCCAACGTGGGACCTGTCGAGCGCGGCCTGGGACGTCGACGGTGCCGCCGTGTTGCTGGTGCCGCGGACCGGCGATGCGACGGGCCCGGTCCTCGGTGTGGAGGTGACGGGCGGCGCGCCGAACGAACGAGTCCGGCTGCCCGCGGGGCTGGCCAACAGCTCACCGAGCCTGTGGTCGACGGCCACTGGTCTGGCCGTCGTCGCCAACACCGGTGACCAGCGCAACACACTCTGGTGGGCGGACTTCGGCAGCGGGGCGGTGCGCGGGGTTGCCACCGTCGGTGATCCTCATGGGTCCCTTGTGCTTGGCGCCGCGGATCCGCTGGGACGCACGGTGCTGGCGTGCGCCAGAGACCCCAACGGGTCACTCGGTCCGACGATCGGGATCGCGGTCGCCGACGGGCGCACCGCACCGCTGCTGCCCGGCTCGCGGAGTTGCGCGGGGGCGGTGTTCTCCGCCGACGGCAGTTACCTCGCGATGGCCGATCAGCTCGCCGCCGGCTACGCGCTCAGTGTCGTCGAGACGGCCGGCGGCGGGACCGTCCTGAGCGTGCCGCTGCCGCTGCCGGCGCCATCAGCGCCGCCCTACCTGACCTGGACGGGTGATGTCATCGTGGCCAGTGACGTGACCGGACGATGGCCGCTGTCCGCAGCGGTGCTCCGGCTTCAACGATGACCGGGCCGAGAAGGGCGGGTTCACCCGACCCGGCCTCACTGACAGGGAACCACGGCGATCGAGCCCGCCCCGCCGCCGGGGCCGCCCTCGGAGACGACCGCATACCCGCAGCCGTCGGCGGTGGGCGCAATGCCTTCCGACTGGATCTGCTCGGGCCTTGGCAGAACGTGCTGGGGCCAGCTGAAGAAGGTGGCCAGTGGCGCGCTCGGGTCGCCGGCGGTGTATTCGACGACCTGGTCGTAGGTCAGCAGCAGCACCCGACCCGGCGTCGCGGCGGCGTCGGTCACCACATTTCCGGTGAGCAGCGACTGCAGGGCAGCCGGCGGGTCCGGTGGGCTGAATTCACCGACCTTCTGCAGCTCGCCTCCTCCCTGCTCGGCGCGGTACACCCGATGCGCCGCAACGGGTCCCTGCTTGTGAGCGGGTTTGGTGATGATCAACAAGGAGCCATCGGTGTCCACGAACAGGCTTTCCGCGTCCTGCGGCTGATCGGGATAGGTGTACTGCCAGGCGTCGGCCGGTACCGGTCCGTCCGGTGGCGGGGAGAGCGCCGGTTCGGCGAACCGATAGATCGTCACGTGGTCACGGCCGATCTGGTCGCCGATGTCCCCGGCATACAGGCATCTGGCGTCACCCGCCGGCTGCTCACCGCTGTCCGCGATCGGGGTCGGTCCGCACGACCCGGCGGCCAGCGCCTCGGCATTCCCGGCGGACATCCCGTCGACGCTGATCCGGGCCAGCAGCGTGCCGTTCCCGTCGACAGCGACCACCCCGTTGGTGCCGGTGGGGTCGTCGACAACGAAAAAGGCGTCAGGAGTTCCGGTCGCCGCTGCCACCCCGCTGGCCTCGTTGGCCACCCCGGGAGCGAAGTGTTGGACGTGGACGTCGGCGGTGGTCGGCGTCGGGGTCGCGGTCACGGCGGTGGCCGGCGGAGTCGGGGTCTGCGGCGCTGGTTCGCCGGTACCGGTGCCTTCGGCGGGGCTGGCGGGGCTGGCGGGGCTGGCGGGATCGGCGGCCCGGACAGCGGACCCGGATGCGGCGCTTTCTGTCCAGCCGCAGCCCGCGGCGCCCAGCAGGACGATCAGCGCCAGCGCAACGGACGGGATCCGCCCACCCCGCACAGACAGCACGCCGACCGCCCCTTTCCCGCGGTGGCCCGCCCACCCCCGGCGACTCTACGACGCGCGGCGGGCGGACGTGGAGTCCACCTCACGCGGGTGTCATGCGGTCGTCCCGTGGCGCGGCGGCAGCCGCGGCCGCAGTGATCGCGTTGTAGCCGTGAGTGAGATCGAGCCCGCGTACCGCGCGCCGACCCACGTGGGCCGTCACCGTGCCGAGCAGGCAGTATCGAGCGAGTGAACATCGAGGTGGTGGGCATTGGCGGGTCGGTGGATCCGCAATCCCAGTCGGATCGGGCGTTGCGTGCCGTGCTGGCGTCCGTGACCGAGTTGGGCGCGTCGGTGACCCACTTCTCCGGTGCGTCGCTGGACCTGCCGCCGTACCACTCGGACGCGGAGGTTCCGCTGCGCGCCCGCGACTACATCGAATCCGTCCGCAAGGCCGACGCGGTGGTGATCGCTTCGCCCGGGTACCACGGCACCGTTTCCGGGCTGGTGAAGAACGCCCTGGACTACCTCGAGGAACTTCGCCGCGACCCGCGCCCGTACCTGGACGGCAGGCCGGTGGGAGTGTTGGCAGTGGCCCGCGGGTGGCAGGCCTCGGTCGGCACCCTGGGCACGCTGCGCGAGGTGGTGCATGCCCTGCGTGGCTGGCCGACACCGCTCGGGTTGGCCATCAACAGCAGCGTCACACTGTTCGACGAACAGGGCCGGACCGAGGATGGATCGACCGCCGCTGCTGTGCGGGTGATGGCGGCGCAGCTCGTTGATTTTGCGCACCGGTGGCGGTCGGTCTGAGCCGCCGACCGGACCGGATCGGACACCCGACCTGCCACCGGATCCCCTACCCGGCAAACTCCGGATCGGGCGCTGCGTCGTTCGCCGCGCGGTGACATGCTCGCAGGCGCGCGGCGGGGCGTTCCCCGCGCGGGCCGCACCGGGAAAGGAGCCAACGACGATGACGGCACAGCTCACGGAGGCCACCGAGGAGCTGCGGGCGGCCCGCGACTTCCTCTTCGGGCACCGCGACGACTACGACGAGGCGGTCGCGAGCTTCCAGTGGCCGAGGCCAGGGCGGTTCAACTGGGCGCTCGAGTGGTTCGACGTCATCGCGCAGGAGCATCCCGATCGCGACGCGCTGGTCATCGTCGAAGAGGACGGCACCAGCGGGGCGTGGACCTACGGGTGGATGTCGGCCCGATCGGACCAGGTCGCCGGCTGGCTGCAGGAGAACGGCGTGCGGCGCGGCGATCGGGTGATCGTCATGCTCGGCAATCAGCTCGAGTTGTGGGAAGTGATCCTGGCCTGCATCAAGCTCGGAGCGGTGATCATCCCGGCCAGCACCCTGCTGAGTACTTCCGATCTGCAGGATCGGGTGCGCCGCGGCGGCGCGCGGTTCGTGGTGGCTCGGTCCGTCGACGCGCCGACGTTCCGCGAGGTGCAGGGCACCTTCATCCGGATCGCCGTCGGCACGCCGGTCCTCGGCTGGATCGAGTACGACGACTCCGAGGACTACCAACAGGAGTTGCAGCTGGACGGCACCACGTTCGCCCGCGACCCGCTGCTGCTGTACTTCACCTCGGGGACCACGGCGCTGCCGAAGTTGGTGGAGCACACGCACGTGTCGTACCCGATCGGGCACCTGTCGACCATGTTCTGGATCGGCCTCCGGCCGCAGGACGTGCACCTGAACATCTCCTCGCCGGGCTGGGCGAAACACGCCTGGTCCAACGTGTTCGCGCCGTGGCTGGCCGGCTGCACGGTGTTCCTCTACAACTATCAGCGGTTCGACGCAGCCTCGTTGATGAGCGTGATGGCCGAGAACCGGGTCAGCACGTTCTGCGCGCCGCCCACCGTGTGGCGCATGCTCGTCCAGGCCGACCTGTCCGCGCTCCGAACTCCGCCACGGGAGGTCGTCGGGGCCGGCGAGCCGCTGAATCCGGAGGTCATCGAGCAGGTCCGTCGAGCATGGCGGGTCACCATCAGGGACGGGTTCGGCCAGACCGAGATGACCCTGGCGGTCGGCAACTCGCCGGGCCAGCCGGTGCGAGACGGGTCGATGGGGCGGCCGATGCCGGGGTACGCGGTGACGCTGCTCGACCCCGTCACCGGGGACCCGACCGATGAGGGCGAGATCTGCCTGGACCTGAGCGCGCGACCCCTGCCGTTGATGGCCGGCTATCACGGCGACCCGTCGCGCACGGCCGAGTCCACCCGTGGTGGCTACTACCACACCGGCGACATCGGGTCCCGTACAACCGACGGCTACATCACCTATGTCGGGCGCGACGACGATTTGTTCAATGCGTCCGATTACCGGATCTCGCCGTTCGAGCTGGAGTCAGTGCTGCTGGAACATCCGGCGGTGGCCGAGGCTGCGGTGGTGCCATCCCCCGACGCCACCCGGATGGCCGTGCCCAAGGCCTACGTCGTGCTGGCGGAGGGCTACCACCCGAACAAGGTCGCCGCCCGGCTGATCTTCCAGTACTCACAGGAACACCTGGCGCCTTACAAACGGATCCGGCGGCTGGAATTCGGGCCGCTGCCGAAGACGATCTCCGGGAAGATCCGCCGGGTGGAGTTGCGCGACAGGGAGGAGCACCGCCACCGGGCGGGCAGCGATGGGGTGGCAGTGGTGGCCGCGAGCGCCGGGGACATCGAATACCGGGTCGAGGATTTCCCGGAGCTGCGCTGACGCCGTCCCCGGCGGGAACGTCGATCTGCGTCAACGGGGACAGGCGGTCAGCATTGGGTGCCGGGGCGGCGGGGTGGCCGGTGGCGGGGGTGCACTCGGCCGGGTCGCTCAGACCGGGTCGGCACAGCGTGCGATTCGGGACGCCCGGAGGAGCGGGTCAGGACGCAGCCTGACCCGGCTCCCGAATCCGTCCGGCCAGCGCCGCGATGGCCAGGGCGGCGATCACCAGCACGCCCAGTGCCGACCGCAGTCCGACGAGGCCGGCGACGGCCCCGATGATCGGCGGACCGATCAGGTAGGCCGGCCACTGCCCGAAAGACACCGCAGCCACCCCTCGCCCGGCCGGGATCCCCGGCTGGTTCCCGGCCAATCCCATCACCGTCGGAACGATGCACGCGCTGCCGGCACCGAGCAGCGCGAACGCGACGAACGCGGATGCCGTGGTGCCGACCAGCAGCCCCGCTGCCATGCCGCCGGCCGACAGCAGCGCCGAGTACCTCAGGAACCTGGCCCGTCCGAGCTGGTTCACGATTCGATCGCCGAAGAGGCGTGATGTCGTCATGGCGACCGAGAAACAGGAGAAGGTCAGGGCTCCGACGCCGGCGCCGGCGGCGAGTGTCACCGCCCCGTACTGGGCGCTCCACTGCACGGCAGCGCCCTCGTTGATCGAGGTCAGCAGAGCCATCCCGGCCAGCAGCATGAGCTGCGGGGTGAGGGATTGCAGCCCGGTCCCGCCGCCCGCCCGGCTGTTGGTCGCGCCTTCCATCGGGAAACCGGTTCCGTGCGCCCCGACGAGGTGGCGCGCTGGTGCGGCCGGCCGGTCATCAGGAAGCCAGCGGACCGTTGCCGCCAGCGCGCCGGCGAGCATCGTGTTCGTCACCGTCAACTGCAGTGCCGGGGCGATCCCGGCGGAGGCGGCGAGCACGCCGAGCAGTCCACCAGCGAGTTGCCCCAGGCTGAAACAGGCGTGGAAGGACGACATGATCGGCCGCCGGTACCGCGTATTCGCGCGGATGAAATGGTTGACGCCTGTCACACCAGCACCACAACGCGCACGTTCATGCGCGCGGACGAAGATGATCCGCGCCATCAAGGGGTCAGCGGGGGGTCAGCGGGGGGTGAGAATGTCGCGCACGAAGGCGATCTCGCAGGCGCATTGGCGCAGCCGTTCGTCGACGACCATCGAGCCGTGACCGGCGTCGTAGCGGTACACCGCGTACCGGGCGCCGCGCGCGGCCAGCGCGTCGAGATAGGTGTCGATCTGTCGGATCGGGCACCGGGGGTCGTTCTCGCCGGCCAGCACCAGCAGCGGCGCGCGGACCCGGCCGACGTAGGTCAGCGGCGACGAATCCCGGTACTTCTCCGGCACCTCGCGCGGGGAGCCGCCGAACAGCGCCCGGTCGTAGGCCCGCAACGGCTCCATCTCGTCCTCGTACGCCGAGACGTAGTCGGCGACCGGCACGCCGGCCACCCCGACCGCCCATCGATCGGGCTGCACGCCAAGGCCGAGCAGCGCCAGGTACCCGCCCCAGGAGTACCCGAAGATCGCGCAGCGCTCCCGGTCGATGATGCCGGCGGCCACCAGGTGATCCTGGACGGCGGCGATGTCGGCCAGTTCGACGTGCCCGACCCGCTCGGTCAACGCGTCCCGCCAGGCCGAGCCGTACCCCGTCGATCCGCGGTAGTTCACCTGCACGACCGCGAATCCCGCGTCCAGCCAGGCAGCACGGTTGGCGTCGAACGAATCTTCGTCGCCCGTGGCCGGCCCGCCGTGCACCGCGAACACGGTCGGCCACGGCCGCCCGGTCCGGCCGTCAGCGCCTCCGACCTGACCGCCCGAGCCGTGACCTGGCCCGCCGGGTGGCGCCGGCGGTTCGGCCAGCAGCGCGTGGATCCGGCCGCCCGGCCCGTCGACCCAGACGTCGCTGACGGGTTCGGAGCCAGGGGCCGGCGCCCGGTCCGGGCGCAGCAGCACGTCGTCGACGCCGTCCGCGCGCAGTTCCCGCACCTGCGCCGGCTCGGCAGCGCTTGACCAGCGGTACCACACGGACCCATCGCGCCTTGCCACGGCGCCCGACACCACCCCGCGGGGGGCCGGCAGCAGGGCGAGCTCGCCGTCCTCCAGGGAGAACCGGTGCAGCGAGGTCCGTCCCGCGTGGGTGTGCACCACCAGGACGGCGAGCCCGTCCGGGTAGAAGTCGGCGTCCAGGTCGCCGGGAAGATCGATGCCCAACTCGGTGACAGAGCCCGACGTGAGATCCCAGATCAGCAGCTCGTGCCGTCCCCGCCGTTCGTGGCCGACCAGCAACCGCTGATCGCCCGGCACGGGGGAGAACATCAACGCGATCAGTCCCCGGCCGGGCGCGTCGGACAGCTCGGCCACCACTGTGCCGTCGGACACTGCGATCGCCCGCAGCGCGGGGTAGCGCGCGTCGCCGTGCTCGGAATGCGCGAGGACCCAGATCGTCTCGTCAGCGGACAGTGCGCCGACTCCGCCGTCCTCCGGGTGCTGGTAGACGAGCTCCGGTGCGCCTGAATCCCGGGACAGGTGAATTCGGGTGCCGTCATCGTCGGAGAACCCGCCGACGACGACGTGGGTGCCAACCTCGAGGCCGGCCGGGTAACCGGCCGCGACCCCGGCCAGGCCCTGCACCGCAGTCCCCTTTTGTCCCGGGTTCTCCTGTCCCGCTCCGACCCGCGCCGGGCCACTTCCGAAGGGCTGCACCCGCCACACCCCGAACTCGTCGCCGGCGGTGTCGTCGAACCACCACACCTGCTCGCCGTCGGCCGACAGTTGCGCGTGCGCGGTGCCGTCGGGCCGGTCGGTGAGCGCGGTGTGCTTGTCGTGCGTGACGTCCCAGCAGTACACCTCGTAACGGCCGCTCGCGTTGCACACGTATACGGTCCGGTGCTGGGCGTCCCGGGCGATCGACGGCAAGCTGATCCGGGTAGCCGAGTACCGGGCGCGCCAGCGGCCGTCGGCCGCCGGGTCGTCGAAGAGCGCGGTCGGAACAGTAGCCGCAGGGTGTCGACCGGGCGGCGCTGGTTCGCTGACATCGCCGGGTTCGCTGACATCGCTGGGTTCGGGCACGGGGCCATCTTGCCTGGGGTTCACCTCGGCGTCGGCACCGATCCCGGTGAGCTCACTCGCGCAGCTCGCGAGCGAGCACGACAGCGGCGCGCCGGAGTTGCCGGACCGACGTGCTGACCCGCTCGGCCGTCAGCACCTCCGCCAGTCCGGCGATACCCAGCGCTATGGTCTCGCCGCCGACGGGCACCGCCACGGTCCGGACATCCGGGTAGCGCTCGTGCGCGCTGAGTGCGAACCCTTCGCCGCGCACCCGGTGCAGCTCCCGCAGCAGTGCAGTCGGGGCGGAGAGCGACTGGGGCGTCGGAGTTGCCATACCCGCGGTCTCCAGTGCGGCCAGCACGGCATCGTCCGAGAGCTGCGCGGCGATCGCCTTGCCGACCGCGGTGGTGTGAAGCTGCTCCTGTTCCCCGACGATCGGCGTGCGGCGATCCGGCGTTCCTGAGCCGTCCACCCACAGGAACCGGATGTAGGCGCCGTCGAGCGCGGCCAGCAGGCAGATCACCGAGCCGGACGAGGCCATCCGGTGCATCAGCGGCTTGGCGGCCAGGACCAGCCGGTCCAGCCGTTCGGTGTGCGATCGGCCCGACCCGACCACCCCCGGCGCGAGCCGGTAGGTCACGTCGTCGTCGAAACGGGTCACGATGCCGCGCATCTCCAACGCGGCCAGGTACCGGAAGGTCGAACTCTTCGGCAGGTGGACCTGCAGGGACAGCACGGACAAGGTGACACCGTCAGGACGCGTGGCCAACGCCTCGAGGACGTCGCACACCCGATCCACTGCCCGCAACGGGTACAACGCCCCGTGGCGTGACTTGGGTGACGTCATCGGCGGGGTCCCTCCTGCGTAGTCGACCGCTGTCGACTGGCGCCGGTATGCCGAAGGTGGTGTGGCGGCGACCATCGCCCGCCTCGGGCGTTGCGCCACAGCGCGCATATGCATGGGCATCCTAGACCGGACGATGGGTTGATCACCCATTCGATCGGGGCGACTCGTCCACACATTGTCACTTGTGCACTGGCTTTGCGACAAATTTCCTGCTCAACTGCGCGACCTCGTTCTTCCGATCACTGATGGTCAAACTCGTCACGGGCCATTGGCCGTCGCCGATGGGGTGCCGAAGCGCCGGGTTCACATCGGCGCGCGCGGCCAGGATCGGCCGCTGCCGACGTACACACTGGGGCACGAAGAGGGGAGAAGCGTGATGACCCTGGTCGACAACGCTGTGTATGTGGACGGGCGCCGCACCGCCGACCCCAGCAGCCTGGACGAGACCTACGAACTGTTGCGCGAGCGCAACGGGATGGCGTGGATCGGGCTGTACCGGCCGGACAAGACCGAGATCCGTTCGGTGGCGGCGGAGTTCGAGCTGCACGAACTGCCGGTGCAGGACGCCATCTCGGCCCATCAGCGGCCGAAGATGGAACGGTACGGCGACACCTTGTTCGTCGTGCTGCTGCCGGCGCGCTACCTGGACGACGTGGAAAGGGTCGAGTTCGGCGAGCTGCACCTGTTCGTCGGACCGGGCTTCGTCATCACCATCCGACAGGCCGAGTCGCCGGACCTGCCCCGGGTGCGGCGTCGACTGGAACAGAGCCCCGAACTGCTGCGCATGGGCCCGGAAGCCGTGCTGTACGCGATCCTGGATCAGGTGGTCGACGAGTACGCCCCCGTGGTGGCAGGGCTGGAGAACGATATCGACGAGATCGAGGACCAGCTGTTCGTCGGTGACCCGTCGGTGTCGCGGCGGATCTATGACCTGTCCCGCGAGGTCATCGAGTTCCAGCGGGCCACCCACCCGCTGCGCGACATGCTGTCCGGGCTCGAGCAGGGCTTCGACAAGTACAAGGTGGACATCGAGCTCCGCCGGAAGCTGCGCGACGTGGCCGACCACGTGGAGCGCGTGGTGGAACGGGGTGACGCTTTCCGCGAGCTGTTGCAGAACGCGCTGACGGTGAACGCCACGCTGGTCGCGCAGCAACAGAACGAGGAGATGCGCGCCCTCACGGAGGCCAGCCTGGCGCAGAACGAGGAGGTCAAGAAGATCTCGGCCTGGGCGGCAATCCTGTTCGCACCGACCCTGGTGGGCACGATCTACGGGATGAATTTCGAGCACATGCCGGAGCTGGCGTGGGACTTCGGGTACCCCATGGCGGTGCTCCTGATGATCGCCACGGGCTTCGTGCTGTACCTGGTGTTCAAGCGGCGACGATGGCTCTGAGGCAACGGGCACGGCCGATGGGACCTGACGGGACCGTCGAGGTGCTCATCCCGGTCTCCAGGCCCGGTCCGCGGTGTGTGCGGCGGGGGTGCGGGTGAAGGACGTGACTCGGTGGTGCTGCGGCCTGCCCGCCACTGATCAGCGAAAAGCGCCCCACCTGCGGAAAGCAAGCGGGGCGCCTTCTTGTGCCTGGTCGGGGTGACAGGATTTGAACCTGCGACCTCTTCGTCCCGAACGAAGCGCGCTACCAAGCTGCGCCACACCCCGAGGCCCGGACGAGTCTAGCCGATGCCGGGTTCTCTTCCTGACCACCGACGGGCCACCGCGGCGGGCCGTCGGCACTCCGCGTCCCTTCGGCCGCGGGGCCCCGCCCTCGTCACCTGATCTCGCGGTCCAGGTGCAGGTGCCGCTGGATGCTCTCGATGAGATCCTCGATCTCCACTTGAAGGGCCTCAGCGCCCTCCTCCGTCGAGGAATCAGCCTGGTCGGCAAGTCCGGTGAGCTGGTGGATGTCCTCGTCCCGTTGGCGGCCGTCGGCGTTCCGCCAGGATTGCTTGATCTCTTCGTACCGTGAGCGCATCTCTTCGACCGTCACCACGCACCTCCTGCTCGGGGAGCCTACCGGCGTGCGGCGGCGGCGACCCCGCGAATCCTGAAGTACGCCAGCATCACTCGAGGATTCCCGGCGGCGCCTACTCGCGGCGCGTCGCCGGGGCGGCCCGCTGTTCGGCCTGCCGTCCGTCGGCCCGCGTCGACCCCGACCTGATCGCCGAATCCGTCTGCTCGATCGCGCCGTCCGGATCCCCTGGCGGGCGCAGGGTGATCAGTGACGCCTCCGGCCGGCAGCAGAACCGGATCGGCATGTAGGGACTGGACCCCAGGCCGGCGGAGACGTTGAGCAAGGTGTGCGAACCCCATCGGGACAGGCCGCGAGCGCGGGACCGGTCGATCCCGCAGTTGGTCACCAGAGCGCCGATCCCGGGCAGCCGCACCTGTCCGCCGTGGGTGTGCCCGGCGAGCAGCACGTCGTATCCGTCGGCCGCGAATTGGTCAAGCACCCGTGGCTCGGGTGCGTGGGTCACTCCGATGCGGACGATGGCGTCCGGATCGGCCCGGCCGGCGATCTTGTCGTAGCGATCGCGCTTGCTGTACGGGTCGTCGACACCGGCCAGTGCGATCTTCTGGCCGCGAACGGTGATGGTGTTCTTCGCGTTGGTCAGGTCCTGCCACCCGCGCTCCACCTGCGCGGCCCGCAGGTCCTGCCAGGGCAGCGGTGCGCCGCGGTAGACGGTCGTCGGCTTCATGAAGTAGCGATGCGGGGATTTCGGTACCGGGGCGTAGTAGTCGTTGTTGCCGAACACGAAGGCGCCAGGGATGTCGAGCAGGTCACCGAAGGCGGCCAGCGCCGCCGGCACCGCTTTGACGTGGGACAGCGTGTCGCCGGTGTTGACCACCAGGTCAGGTCGCAGGTCGGCGAGGCTCGACACCCACCCTGACTTCCGCTGCTGGCCGGGCACGATGTGCAGGTCCGACAGGTGCAGGATGCGGATGGGCCAGGTGCCCGGCGGGAGCACCGGTATTTCGATCCTGCGGAGCGCAAACAGCCGGGGTTCTGCCAGCGTCGACCAGGCCAGCGTCGCCGCGCCGGCGACGAACACGGATCCGCCCGCCAACGCCGCTCGACCGAGCACGGATCGACCAGTGCCTGAAGTGCTGTGGAATCGGTGGGCGGTCGAGGGCATGCGGGCCAGCGTAATCCGCGGCGGCGGGCGGGCCGCCCGCCGCGCAGTGGGAATCGGACGGGCTCCACCGGCCCCTGACACCGGCCCTGGACACCGGCCAGGAACTAGCCGCCGGCCGACACGACCAGGGTGACCGCCCCGCCCGGCAGCGCCGCGCCCTTGGGGTTCTGGTCGACGACGATGTTGACCGCTGTGCCGGTGTTCTGCCTGGTGGTCAAGTTGACGGTGAAGCCGGCCGCGGTGAGTTGCGCCCGTGCTTCGTCCACGTTCTTCCCGACCACCGATGGCACCTGGGTGCTCGACGACCCGCGAATGTACGCAGGTGACGCCGGCCGGAAGAAGGTGTCCGGTTGACCCTGTTTCAGCGGCTTCATCGTCGACATCCAGGTGGCCGCCGGAATGGAGCCACCGGACATGCCGGCGCCGGCAAAGGCCTCATCCGTCGAGCACGTGCGGATCGGATCACGGCAGATCGACTGCGGCCTCGGCTCGGAATCCCAGACGATCACCGACGCGCTCATCTCCGGGGTGAAGCCGAGGAAGGCCGACGACTTGTACTCCTGGGTGGTGCCCGTCTTGCCCGCCGCCGTCCAGCTCCAGCCGGCGGCCGAGGATGCCGCGTTCGCGGTGCCGCCGGCGGCGAAGTCACCCTCCATGGCCACGGACAGCGTCCGTGCCAGTTCGGCCGGAACCGCCTCCTGGCAGGGCACCTTGTCCCAGGTGACGAACTTGCCGTTGCGGTCGGTGATGGTGTCCACCGGGGTCGGCGGGCACCAGCGGCCGTCGGAGGCCAGCGTGGCGCCCACGTTGGCCAGTTCGAGCGGGCTCACCGGTGACACGCCAAGGGTGAACGAGGCGATCTTCTGCGCGACCACCTGCGTGGCGTAGTCCGTGCCGGCGTTGGCGAAGGCCGGATCGACGTCGCCGGCGTCCAGCGCGTACCCCTTCAGGCCCAACCGCACGGCCATCTCGGCCACCTTCTGCAGCCCGACCTGGTCTTCCAGTGCCACGAACGCGGTGTTCGGCGACGTCGCCAGCGCCTGGGCAAGAGTCATCGATGCGGGGTAGGTACCGGCGTTCTTGAACGGTTTGGCCGCCAAGGGGCTGGTGTATTCGGGGGGTGATTCGATCACCGCATTGGTACCGAGGCCGGCCTCCATCGCCGCGGCTGCGGTGAAGATCTTGAAGGTCGACCCGGCGCCCAGCGGCGCGAAGGTCGTGGTCAGCCGTTGCACGGTCTGGCCCTTGGTCGGGTCAAGGCCGTAAGGACGGTTGGCGGCCAACGCGAGCACCCGCCGCGGCTCGTCCTTGCTGACCACCGCCACCGCGTTCGCGATCCGTTTGACCGCCTCGTTGTTCGGATCGGCATTGGCGACGGCGGCGGCCTTGGCCGAGGCCATCACGGCCGGGTCGAGGGTCGTCTTCACGGTCCAACCGGCGCGGGCCACCGTCTTGCTGTCGAACCCGGCGGTGTTGAGGTAGTCCAGCACGTACTGGCAGAAGAAGCCGTTGGTATCGGAGCTGACCGCGGGGATGCAGCCACTGCTGACCCGCTGCGGGTTGAGTCCGAGGTCCTGTTGTTTGGTCTCCTCGGCCGTAGCCTTGGACAGCCTGCCGGCGGCGACCATCACGTCCAGCACCAGGTCGCGGCGCGCTCTGGCGTCCTGCACGTGGTTCTCGTCCAGCGGGTTGTACTTCGGCGGGTTGTTCACCATGCCTGCCAGCAGCGCCGCCTGGGCGAGGGTCAGCTTGTCCGCGGACACCCCGAAGTACCACTGGGAGGCGGCTTCGGCGCCGTACTGTGACGGCCCGAAGGCGACCAGGTTCAGGTACCGCTCGAGGATTTCCGCCTTGGTGTGGGTCTGCTCCAGGCTGAGCGCCACCTTGGCCTCGCGGAGCTTGCGGATCGGTGTGCTGGCGATCGCGTCGGCCTTCTCGGCCTCGGTCTTGGCCTGCACCAGGTAGAGGTAGTTCTTCACATACTGCTGGGTGAGGGTGGAGCCGCCCTGCGCGGTGGTGTCGGCCTGCGCGTTGCGCAGCAGTGCGCGCACGGTGCCGCGCCAGTCAACGCCCTGGTGCTGGTAGAACCGCCGGTCCTCCATGGAGATCACCGCGACCTGCAGATAGTCCGAGATCGAGGACAGCGGGACGTCGACCCGGTTCTGCTCGTAGACGGTGGCGATGGGCGCCCCGCTCGCGTCGGTGAAGGTGGTGCGCAGCGGGATGTCCCCGTCCAACGGGTCCGATTTGGCGTCCTCGATCGCGTTGGTGACGGAGTTGGCGGCCAGCCCCACGCCCAACGTCATGGGGAGCAGCAGGCCCGCCACCAGCACCCCGGCCAGCAGGGTGCCCAGTATCAGTCGGCCCAGACCACTCATCACTCGCACCGGCCAAGGGTACCGGCGGGTACGTGTGAGAACCGTGACCTCGCGCTGGGAGGGCGGGGCGGGTCCGCCCACGGCACGGGTGTGGTCGGTCACACTCCGTTGCCGAACTACCCGATCGGCGGTGCTGTCGGGCGTGGTTCAGGCCGCGGTCATCCTGCGCCCGATCTCGCGTAGCGCCGGTAGGTCGTGGGCGTCCGAGGCAAGGGCGGCGACCTCGACGACCGGCAGGTCGGTGTGCACCCGATCGAACCGGGCGCGCATGTGCAGCTCGGCGGCGCGGACGGCAAGCCGGTCGGTGTGGATACCCAGCACCGCGGCGGCCAGCGGCGCGCTGCGCTCGATCTTCTCCTGCGCCACCTCCGCGGCGGGCAGCGGCAGCTTGGCCAGTGGCGGATGGGTGCGATTGAGGATCAGCCCGGCCAGCGGCATTCGTTCGGCCCGCAGCCGGTCGGCGAAGTAGGAGGCCTCACGCAGCGAGTCCGCCTCGCAGATCGACACCACGACAAACGCCGTGCCCGGCGCGCGCAGCAGCTCGTAGGTGTGCTGGGCCCGCTCCCGGAAGCCGCCGAACATGTCCTCGAACAGCTGCACGAACTGGGCGGCGTCGTACAGCATCTGACCGCCGAGCACCGTGGTGACCGCCTTGGTGAACAGCGTGAACCCGGCGCCCACGATCTTCATGACGCCCCGGGTCGGTGCGGACAGCAGCCGGATCATCCGGCCGTCCAGGAAGGACGAGAGCCGCTGCGGGGCGTCGAGGAAGTCCAGCGCGGACCTGCTGGGCGGGGTGTCCACCACGATCAGGTCGAACTGGTCGGTCGCCGCCAGGGTGGACAGCTTCTCCATCGCCATGTACTCCTGCGTTCCGGAGAACGAGGTGGAGATGACCTTGTAGAACGGGTTGGCCAGGATCGCCTTGGCGCGCTCCGGGGTGGAATGGGCACCGACCATCTCGTCGAACGTGCGGGCGGTGTCCAGCATCATCGCCCAGAGTTCACCTTTCGGGTCGGCCAGCTCGACGTCCACCCGGCGGGGGTCGTTGTCCAGAGCGTCGAGGCCGAGCGACTGGGCGAGCCGTTTGGCCGGGTCGATGGTCAGCACGGCGACCTTGCGGCCCGCGTCCGCGGCCCACAGCGCCATCGAGGCGGCGGCGGTGGTTTTCCCGACACCACCGGAGCCGCAGGTCACCACCACCCGGGTCTTGCGATCCCGCAGGATCGCGCCGAGGTCGAGCACCCGCTTGCTCACTGGTGCACCATCCTTGTGTTGACGGTTCTCGATGGATCGCCAATGCACCTCTGGTCCCCACCGGGCCATCGCCAGTGCTGCTCGACCTT
>JGI20200J14955_1000135_pt1 | contig 16476 bp, 14 predicted proteins | sample NGESurshal092012_FD_14955 | JGI IMG/M metagenome (IMG submission 14955) | reverse complement strand
GCCCGGTCCCATCCCGAACCCGGAAGCTAAGCCCTTCAGCGCCGATGGTACTGCACCGGCCACGGTGTGGGAGAGTAGGACACCGCCGGACATACATTCCCGAGGGAGGTCACACGCATTCAATGCGAGTGACCTCCCTCGGCTTTTGTATCTCCAACAAACGGGAAAGTATTAATATGCCGACCATAGGCCGCACGTCATGACCGATTCTTCCGACGGCGACCGCCCCGAACGTACGGCGAAAGCGGCCGGTGAAAGCGGGGACGGTTCGTCGGGGGCCGGCGATCGCCCAGCAGGAAACGACAAGAGCCGGGCCGACAGCCGGGCAAGTGGCGACCGACCGGATCGAGTCGATCGCTCCGGTCAGCAGGATGGCCCCTACGAGCGCACCGATGGCGGCCGTGGTTCCAGTGGATCGGCCGAGCGCGGCCGCACCGACCGGCCGTCGCGGGCATCGTCCACGACCGGCCGCTCGGACAAACCAGGCAAGTCCTTCCAGCGGCGTGCGTCGCAACCCGCTCGCAGGCGTGATCCTACAGACGATCGGACCGCGAGGGATTCCGACCGGCCGCGCAGTGCCGACCGCTCGCGTGGCGAGGATCGGAGAACGACCGATCGCCGTGGCGATGATCGGTCGAATCGGTCCCGCACCGACCGCGACGGGTCGGAGCGCCGGGACGGGCCCTACCGGGCGACCGGTCCGGACCGCGGCGACCGGCCCTATGGTGACCGTCCACGCGCCAAGGGCCAGGACCATGATCGCCCCGACGGTGATCGCCCCGACGGTGATCGGCGCGAATGGGGCTCGCGCGACAGCGGCTCGTACCGGGGCGGATCAGGCTCGGAACGGGATCGTCCGCGTGGTGAGGGCCCGTACCGGGGCCGTACCGCTGCCGATCGTGCCGGCTGGACCGGTTCGCGTGGTGAGGGCTCGTACCGTGGTGGCGCGGCGTCGGATCGCGATCGTCCGCGTGGTGAGGGCTCGTACCGTGGTGGGTCGGCGTCGGATCGTGATCGCCCCGGGGGCTCGTACCGAGGTGGGTCGGCGTCGGATCGTGATCGCCCGCGTGGTGAGGGTTCGTACCCGGCTCGTCGCGATTCCGATCGTGGCGGCTGGAGCGGTACGCGCGGCGAAGGTCCGTACCGCGGGGGCTCACCCCCCGATCGGCAGCGCCCGCGTGGCGACGACTCCGAGCGCGACCGCCGCCCCGATGACGGCGCAGATCGCGGCGGCCGATTCGATGGCGACCGCGCGCGCGGAGCAGGCTCTTATCGCGATCGTCCGTCATACGACAAACGTCGTGACGAGCGAGATCGCCCGCAGGCTGGGCCGTCTCATCACGATCGCGCACGCCCAGATCGTGATCGTGCAGATCGTGATCGTGCAGATCGTGATCGTCCAGACCGTGCCCGCTCAGATCGCAATCCTGCCGATGGGGAACGTCCGGGCGGCGAAGTCGCGTATCGTGACCGGCCGCCAACTGGTGGTTCGTCCGGCGGTCGAGCTTCCGCCCGCGGCGAACGTAGCGATCTCCCGTATCGCGGTCGCCCGCAGGGCGAATGGCCGGAGCGATCCGGCAGCAGCTGGACATCCGGCGAGCGAGCACCGCGAGCCGGCCGGGATCGGGCAGATCAAGGTTCGCGATCCTCGGACCGACCGGAGCGCCGCCCACCGTGGGAGCACCGGGAGGATCGCCCGCGGCGCGACGACAAGGATGCACCGGGCGGTAGCCAGGATCGCCGGTACGGATCGGCGGGCGGCGCCGACCGTCCGCCCGAGGATCGCCAGTACCAGGATCGCCAGTACCAGGATCGCCAGTACCAGGATCGCCAGTACCCGGACCGCCCGCACCAGAATCGCCCGCGTGACAGGTCCGACGAACGCGATGCCCCGCGCGCAGACCGCGGCGGTGCGAACGACGATCGTGCCTGGCGCACGGCGAGTGACCGGCCGCGGCGCGACGACCGCGGGAACGACCGGCCGCGCCGGGACGACCGCGGCACCGGCCGTACCGATCATCCCGGCCACGACCGGGCAGCCGGCCCGCGAAAGGACGTCGGTCTCGGCGCGGACCTGAGCGCCGGCTTCCGTGAGACGCCGTCCGCACCGGCGGAACACCCGCGGGAGAAGCGCGACTGGGACGCCGCACGTCACAAGCCGGAGACCGAGCGCGACCGCGGAACGCGCCAGTCGACGGGTCCGCGCTCGGCCGACCGCCGACCGCCGAGTGATCGCCGACGCGCCGAGGCGTCGGACGGCACGCCGCGAGGGCCGGAGCGTGGTTCGCGGCGTCGTGAGGAAGACATCGGCGAGAGCTGGCCGGACCTGCCGGAATGGGCGACTCCCGACGAGCTCGACGCCGACGTGCTGCGCGACCTCCGCGGCCTGAGCAAGGACGGAGCGGAGTTCGTCGCCGGGCATCTCGTCGCGGCGGGCTCACTCGCCGACGAGGAGCCCGAACTCGCCTGGCTGCACGCGCGGGCGGCGCGGGCCAGGGGCGGCCGCATCGCGGTGGTCCGGGAGACCGTCGGACTGGTCGCTTATCGCGCGGGGGAATGGGCCGATGCGATCGGCGAGCTGCGCGCTGCTCGCCGGATGGGCGGCGGCCCTGGACACCTCGCGGTGATGGCCGACTCCGAACGCGCCCTCGGGCATCCCGAACGAGCCATCGAACTATCGCGGTCCGCCGAGGCCGACGATCTCGACGAGGACGCGGCGATCGAGTTGGCCATCGTCGTCGCCGGGGCGCGAGCCGACCTCGGGCAGATCGACGCGGCGCTCGCGCACCTGGAGCGGATCGGCTGGCGCGAGGAGGCGCCAAACCCCCGCATCGCCTACGCCTACGCCGACCTGCTGCTGCAGGCCGGCCGGAGGCAGGAGGCGCTCACCTGGTTCGTCCGGGCGGCCGACGCCGACACCGACGAGGAGACCGACGCCGGGGATCGGCTCGCCGAGTTGAGTGACACCCTGGGCGAAACCAGTTTCACCGCAGGTTCGGGATCCGACGACCTGGTTTCCACGGACGCTGGCTCGGCGGGCTTCCCGCCGGTCGACGGGGCGATCTCGAGCGTCGACATGCAGCCTGCCGCGGATCTCAGCGATACGCGCTCGGGCACCGGGCCGGCGGCAGGGTCCGGGCACGGTGCCGAAGCCGGCGGCGACACCAAAGAGCCCCAGGAGTCCGACACCGCCGTCGGCACAGCTGGTTTCGAAACGGTTGGTGCGGACGTGGAGGCCGCGACCATCGCCTCCGGGGGCGTCACCGCCGAGTGCTCCGACATCGGGTACATCGAGACGGATGACCCGGAAACGACTTTCTGCGCCGACGTCAACGGAACCGCCGACATCGACACCGGAACCGTCGACATCGCCACTAGCACAGACGACGTCACCGTCGCCGCCGACGTCACCGTCACCGACGACGTCACCGACGACGTCACCGTCACCGACGACGGGACGCGATCGGCGCCGGATGGGCCACCGGCCGGTGAGTCGGATGACCAGGGCCTTGCCGATGCGGCGGACGCGAATGTCCCCGACACTGACACGGACAGCACGACTGGTACGTCGACAGCCATGATCGACCTCACCCCCGGTGCCGGCGATGCGAGTCCGTCCGCGGACCCGCTGTTCGTCCCGCCGCTGTTCTCCGACGATCCGTTGGCAGGAGACCGATGAGCACCCTGGCCGAAACCCACGATGCCCTGCTCCTGGACCTGGACGGCACCGTGTACCTGGGCGGTCAGCCGATCGACCATGTCGGACCCGCGCTGGCCAGGGCGGCGCAGCAAGGCGCACGCTCGGTGTTCGTCACGAACAACGCCTCACGGCCGCCGGCCGAGGTCGCCGAGTCGCTGACCGCGATGGGCGTGCCGGCGTCGCCAGCGGACGTGCTGACCTCACCCGAGGCGGCCGCGGACATGCTGATCGACCGCCACCCGGCGGGATCGAAGGTGCTGGTCGTGGGTGCGCCGTGGCTGGTCGAATCGGTCAGCCAGGTCGGCCTCACGCCGGTGCGGTTGGCGACCGATGAACCGGTGGCCGTGGTCCAGGGACACTCACCGGACAACGGCTGGCGGGAGTTGGCCGAGGCATGCATCGCGCTGCGGGCCGGCGCCGACTGGGTGGCGTGCAACGTCGACACGACGCTGCCCACCGACCGCGGGCTGTTGCCGGGCAACGGCGCGATGGTGGCGGCGCTGGTGGCGGCCACCGGCTTGAAGCCGCGGGTCGCCGGCAAGCCGGAGCGTCCACTGCTGGACGCCGCCGTTCACCGGGTGAACTCCCGCAGGCCGTTGGTCGTCGGCGACCGACTGGACACCGACATCGCATGCGCGCACGCCGCGGACGTGCCCAGCCTGATGGTCTTCACCGGCGTCTCCAGTGCCGCTGATTTGCTGGCCGCCCCGCCCGCGCTGCGGCCCACGTTCCTGGCGTTCGACCTTCGCGGACTGGTGGACGAGGACCGGTCGGCGCGCATCCCCGTCGGCGTGGCCGACGGCGCGCGCAGCGTGGAGTGGTCGGTCGACAACGAGACAAGCCGTCTGGTACTGGCCTCCAGCCAGCAGGGAGCCGATGTGCCGCAAGCTGTTTCGGACGCCGGGGCGCTGCGGGCGCTGGCGCTGCTGGCAGCAACGGCCTGGGCGTCCGGCGTGACGGCCGTGCACGCGCAGGACCAGGCCGCGGCGGCGGCGCTGTGGCGGTGCAAGCTGGACGGGACGACCTGAGCATCTCCGGACGCCCCGTCGGCCGGTCGTCGATGGTCAACTGGGTGGCTCGGCTAGCGTGAAGGTCGTCGAATCCTCCGGCGATTCATCGTCGGCGCGGGTCAACCGGCTGCCAGGCCGCCGTGTTCGTCAGCAGCTTCAGGTTCGTCAGCAGCTTCAGCGGGAATACGGGGAGCCAGGACGTCAGGGAGGGAAGCGATGCAGGACTCCGAGGACCGCACCACCCCGCCAACCGTCGGCGCTCCCATCGCGCCTGCTGCCCGGCCGTCGGCCGACGAGGCGAGCGCCGGCCTGGACGGCGTGCTGGAGGACCTGGAGTCACTCGACGATCTCGACGTCGGTGAGCACGTTGCCGTGTACGGGCGCATGCACACCGCACTNACCGACGCGTTGGCCCGCACCGCCGACTCCGGGCCCGAGCCGGAACGCTGACGTGCGCCGTGCGCGGCTGGATGCCGAATTGGTGCGCCGCGGACTGGCCCGCTCCCGCGAGCAGGCAGCCGAGCTGATCTCCGCCGGCCGGGTGAGTGTCGGCGGGCGCGTCGCCACCAAGGCCGCCACCGCCATCGGCCCGGGCGAGCCTGTGCTGGTCAAAGAGGACGTCGCCGATGAACACTGGGCGTCGCGCGGCGCGCACAAACTCATCGGCGCGCTGGACGCGTTCACCGAGATCACCGTCGACGGGCGCCGGTGCCTGGATGCGGGTGCCTCCACCGGGGGGTTCACCGACGTGTTGCTGCGCCGCGGCGCTTCGCGGGTCGTCGCCGTCGACGTCGGCTACGGCCAGCTGGACTGGCGGCTCCGAACGGATCCACGCGTTGATACCCACGACCGCACCAACGTGCGGACGCTGACGCCGGAGATCATCGGCGGCAAGGTCGACCTGATCGTCGCGGATCTGTCCTTCATCTCGCTGGGCCTGGTGCTGCCCGCGTTGATCGGTTGCGCCGCCGCCGGGGCGGACATCGTTCCGATGGTGAAGCCGCAGTTCGAGGTGGGTCGGGACCGGCTCGGTGCCGGCGGGGTGGTGCGCGACCCCGCGCTGCGGGCCGAGGCGGTGCTGGGTGTCGTCACCGCTGCTGGTCTACTTGGCTGGGGTCTGGCGGGTGTGATCGCCTCGCCGCTCCCCGGACCCAGCGGCAACGTGGAGTTCTTCGTGCACCTGCGTCGTGACGCCCCGGTTGACGATCGCGGTGCCGAACGATCGAGGCGGATGATCGACGTCGCGGTGAAGGAGGGACCGGCATGACAGATCGACGGGTGCTGCTGGTCGCGCATACCGGTCGCCCTGAGGTCGCCAGAACGGCCGCGGCGGCCTGCAAGCGGCTGGGCGACGCCGGGATCGAACTCGTCTCGCCGGCCGGCGAGAGCAGCGAGTTGGACCTGGCGGTCTTCGACCCGCACGACCATTCCGACGCACCGATCGAGATCGTGCTGGCCCTGGGCGGCGACGGCACGCTGCTGCGGGCCGCGGAACACGCCAGGCCACTGTCCGTTCCGGTGCTGGGCATCAACCTCGGTCGGGTCGGGTTCCTTGCCGAGGCGGACGTCGACCAGCTGGACGACACGCTGGACGCCGTCATCGATCACCGCTACCGGATGTCCTCCCGAATGACGGTCGAGGTCACCGTCGAGCACGAGGGCAGGCTGATCGCGACCGGCTGGGCGCTGAACGAGATCAGCGTCGAAAAGGGCACCCGGGAAAGAATTCTCGATGTCGTGGTCGAGGTCGACGGGCACGGGGTTTCCGCGTACGGATGCGACGGTGTGCTGATCGCCACCCCCACCGGTTCGACGGCGTACACCTTCTCCGCGGGCGGCCCCGTGCTCTGGCCCGGCGTGGACGCGTTGCTGGTGGCGCCGTCCAACGCGCACGCGTTGTTCGCCCGGTCCCTGGTGGTGGCGCCGGAATGCACCGTCACCGTGCACATCGACCCAGCCGGTCAGAACGCCGTGCTGGCCTGTGACGGGCGGCGGATCCACGAGATCCCGCCTGGTTCCCGAGTGCACGTCCGCAAGGGCCAGAAGCCGGTCACCCTGGTCCGGCTGACCGACCAGGTGTTCACCGATCGGTTGGTGCGCAAGTTCAAGCTCCCGGTGCACGGGTGGCGCGATCAGCGGTACTAGCGGCCCGACGCAGTCTGGACGGCGGCCAAACCAGAACAGCGGCAGTGATCGAGTTTTCGAGCCCGCGAAGCCGGTTTTACCCACAGCCAGCGGCCAGGGTCGATCATATGTCCACAACCCGGCGCGTCGCCGGGGAACTGTCGGACCCTCCCGCTAGCGTCAGGGTCGTGCTCCACGAACTGCGGATCAGCGGCCTCGGCGTCATCGACGAGGCCGCTCTCGAACCGCACCCAGGGTTCACCGTCGTCACCGGTGAGACCGGAGCCGGCAAGACGATGATCGTCACCGCGCTCGGTTTGATCACTGGTGGTCGAGGCGACCCGTCGCGGGTGCGGGCCGGCTGTGACCGGGCCGTCGTCGAGGCGCGGTTCGAGGGCGAGGTCGACGGCACGGCAGCGCCGATCGTGGCCTCCGTGGGCGGGCGGCTCGACGAGGACGGCTCGGTGATCGCGATCCGGTCGGTCGGCGCGGACGGTCGGTCCCGCGCCTACGTCGGCGGGCGCGCCGCACCGCTGGCCATCCTCACCGAACTGACCGATCCGCTGGTCGCCGTGCACGGGCAGTCCGAGGCACTGACGCTGCTCCGGCCGGCCCAGCAGCGGGCCGTGCTCGATCGGTTCGCCGACCTCGACGGCGACCTGACGGCCTACCGCAAGGTGCGCGCCCGCTGGCAGGAAGCCGCCTGCGATCTGGCCAATCGACGGGCACGGGCCCGCGAGAACGCGCAACGCGAGCAGATGCTCCGGTTGTCGCTGGCCGAGATCGCCGAGATCGCCCCGCTGCCGGGGGAGGACGCCGATCTGATCGCCGAAGTCCGCCGGAGGGAGAACGCCGACGCCGTGCGGGCCGGCGCGCAGGGCGCGCTGACCGGGTTGGTGGGCGATGAAACGCTGACCGACGTACCGACCGTGGTGGGGCTGATCCAGGCCGCCCGGCACGACCTGCAGGCGGCCGGTGATCCCCACCTGACCCAACTCTCCGTCCAGCTCGACCAGGCGTCGGTGATGCTGGCCGATGTCGCGGCCGATCTGTCCGGGTTCCTTGCCGACCTGGATGCCGACCCGGCCAGTTTGGAGCAGCTGCTGTCGCGGCAGGCGGTGCTCAAGACTCTCACCCGGCGGTACGGGGCCGATGTCGATGCCGTGCTGGCCTGGGTCTCCGACGCCGAACACGAGCTGGACACCCTGGACTCCTCCGACCACCGGTTGGCCGAACTCTCCGACAATGTCGACAAGCTGGCCGCAGCGACGGGGCAGGCCGCGCTGGCGATCTCGGAGCGACGTCGGGAGGCGGCCGCTCGGCTCGGCGATCTGGTCACCGACGAACTCGGTCACCTCGCGATGGGGCGAGCCGAGGTCCGGGTCGCCGTCTCGCAGCGCCCGGCCGGCTCGACGGACGCTGATGCTGTCGAGATCGACGGACGCTTCATGGCAGCTGGTGTCGACGGGATTGATCAGGTCGAGATCGTCATGACGGCACACTCCGGGGCTCCCGAGCTACCGATCGCGAAGGGTGCCTCCGGCGGTGAACTGTCCCGGGTGATGCTGGCCCTCGAGGTGGTGCTGACCGATGCCGACCCGGTGGCCACCCTGGTGTTCGACGAGGTGGATGCCGGTGTCGGTGGCCGGGCGGCGACCGAGATCGGCCGGCGGCTCGCACTGCTGGCCCGCAACCATCAGGTGATCGTGGTGACCCACCTCGCGCAGGTGGCCGCCTTCGCCGACCGTCATGTCGTGGTCGACGCCGGGTCATTCGGCGCGGTCGGGCGGTCCGATCTCCGGGTCGTCGCCGGTGTCGCGCGGGAGGTGGAGCTGGCCCGGATGCTGGGCGGGACCAACGGCAGCAGCGCCCGCGCGCACGCCAGGGACCTGCTTGCTGCGGCCGTCACGGCACCCAGCAGGCGGCGCAAGGCGGGGTAGCCGGGCCCGTCGTCGGTACCGCAGCGCTCCCACAGTCGCACCCGCAGTCGCAACCGCAGCCGTGGGCACAGGGTCCGCCAGCGATCCAACAAGTGCATCCGACCTGATCACGCCACTGATCGGGACCGGAAAGGTGCGACACGGCCCGTTGCCTACCGCCGTATCCTCCCGCTCACTGTCACGATCGAGGAATGAAACTTCTGTCACGCCAGTCACGTGCGCTGCCGGGAGTCACAGGCGTCGCACGGGTGTCGCGACGTAGTGACGCGTTGCTGGGACGGGTCGGTCACAAGGACATCGTCATCTTCGACCACATCGACATCGACCGGGCGACCGCGGATGCGCTCGTCAAGGCGGGTGTGACGGCGGTGATCAACGCATCACCGTCGATTTCCGGCCGGTACCCGAACCTGGGCCCGGAGATCCTGGTCGCCTCGGACATCATCCTGGTCGATGGGGTCGGCGAGAAGATTTTCGGCAAGGTCAAGGACGGCGCCAAGATCCGCATCGACGGCGGCGCGGTATACCTGGGCGAGGAACCGGTCGCGCAGGGCACCGAGCAGAGCCCGGAGTCCGTCGCCGACCTGATGATCGAGGCGAAGACCGGGATGTCCTCCCAGCTGGAGGCCTTCGCGGCCAACGCCATCGAGTACATGAAGCGGGAACGGACGTTGCTGCTGGACGGCGTCGGGGTGCCGCAGATCAGCACCGACCTCGAGGGCAAGCAGGTGCTGGTGGTGTCCGCCTCCGCGGACAACAAGGCTCAGCTCAAGTCGCTGAAGAAGTACATCTCCGACTACCGGCCCGTGCTGGTCGGCGTGGATGGCGGCGCCGACGCGTTGCGTGAGGCGGGCTACACCCCCGACCTGATCATCGGCAATCCGGATTCGATCGACTCCGAGACGCTGCGCTGCGGTGCCGAAGTGGTGATTCCCGCGCACACCGACGGGCACGCGCCCGGTCTGGAACGGTTGCAGGACCTCGCCGTCGGNGCGGTCACCTTCCCCGCCACCGGGACNACCGAGGACCTCGCGCTGCTGCTGGTCGATGCGCATGACGCCTCGCTGATCGTCACGGTNGGCATCAGGACNACGCTGACCGACCTGCTCGACCGCGGCCGGGGCTCGACGGCCTCCACCTTCCTGGTGCGGATGCGGGTGGCNAACAAGGTCGTCGAGGCGCCCGCCGTCGCGACGCTCTACCGCTCCCGCATCTCCTGGTGGGTGGTCATGCTGCTGATCGTGGCAGCGNCCGCCGCCATGGTCGCGGCNCTGGTGGTCTCGGANGTCGGNGGCATCTACGCGGACCTGCTCCGCGGCTGGTGGAACCAACTCGTGGAATGGGTCAAGGGGCTCTTCGGATGATCTCGATGCGCTATCACATCGTCTCGCTGGCAGCCGTCTTCCTGGCCCTGGCACTGGGCATCGTGCTGGGTGCCACCAAGATCTCCTCGCCGTTACTGTCCGGGCTGCAAAGCGACAATCAGAGCCTGACCAGCCAGCAGCAGGAGCTCAGCTCGACGAACACCGATCTGACGAACCGGGTCACCGGCGACGAGAAGTTCGCCGGGGCCATCGGTCAGTTGGCCGTCCGCGGCACGCTGCCCAAGACCAACGTCGTGTTGATCACCACGGCCGACGCCGACCCTGCCGACCGGGACGCGGTGCTGAGCCTGCTGAACCGGGCCGGCGCGACCGTCACCGCGCAGATCCAGGTGACCAAGGACTTCACCGACCCGGCGCGCGCGGACGAACTGCGGTCGCTGGCCGCGAAGTCACTGCCCACCGGTGCGACGCTGCCCGAGGTGCCGCAGGTCGGTGCGGTCGCCGGCGGTCTGCTCGGATCGGTGATCGTCGTCAAGCCGGACGGCTCCGGTGCACCCAACCCCGACCAAGCCGCGGCGGCCTTGGCCGCGCTGACCAGCGGGGGTTTCATCTCCGTCAGCGGCACCCCGGCGCCGGGGAGCTCCGTGATCATCCTGACCGGCGGTGCGGTGACCGGCGGCTCCGAGGCAGACCGGGCGGCGGCGATCGCCGACCTCGCCTCGCAGCTGAAGAAATCGGCCACCGGTGTTCTTGTTGCCGGCCGGGCCGGCACCGAGGGCGGAACCGGTGCCGTCGGTGTGATCCGCGCAGACACCGCGGCCAGCGCAGCCGTCACGACCGTCGACAACCTGGACACCCCCTCGGGCCGGCTGGCTGCCGTGCTCGGGCTCGTCGAGCAGAACGGCGGCGGGGTCGGTCGGTACGGTCTGGCCGCGACCGCCCAGGCTCAGGTGCCGACGCTCGCCGCCGGCTGATTCCCGGCTGACTTCGGCACTGTATCCACGCCCTGTACCGCAATCGAGTCGCCAGGATCGGTCCTGTCCGGGCAACTGACAGGACCGAAACCGGCGACTCGATGGGCGTCTGCGGGGGCCGTCGCTGCCTGTCACCCGTTTCTCGTTCGGGGGTGTCGACCTGCGGTGACGCCGCGGCGGGGCGACGTGATGTTAGGGTGAAATCCCGTGGGGCGCTCGCCGTCAAAGGCGGTCGCCGAGCCCGTTCGTCGAGGTTGGCGACGGACCATTGCCGGACATTCCGGTGGTGGCCACTGTCGGATTCGTCCGACAACGGACACGGGGAGTTGCCTTGGTACAAATGCCGCGGATCACCAAGCACATCTTCGTCAGCGGCGGCGTCGCCTCATCACTGGGTAAGGGCCTGACGGCATCGAGCCTCGGCCGGCTGCTCACGTCCCGCGGATTGCGGGTGACCATGCAGAAACTCGACCCGTACATCAATGTCGACCCCGGCACGATGAACCCGTTCCAGCACGGCGAGGTCTTCGTCACCGAGGACGGCGCGGAAACCGACCTGGACATCGGGCATTACGAACGGTTCCTGGATCGCAACCTGTCGGCGGACGCCAACGTGACCACCGGCAAGGTCTACTCGCGGGTGATCGCCAGGGAACGCCGCGGCGAGTACCTCGGCGACACGGTGCAGGTCATCCCGCACATCACCAACGAGATCAAGGACCGGATCCGGGCGATGGCCGACCCCGATCCTGACGGGAAATCGCCGGACGTGGTGATCACCGAGATCGGCGGCACGGTCGGCGACATCGAATCGCTGCCGTTCCTGGAGGCCGCCAGGCAGGTCCGCCACGAGGTCGGCCGGGACCACGTCTTCTTCCTGCACGTCTCGCTGGTGCCCTACCTGGCGCCGTCCGGGGAGCTCAAGACCAAACCGACCCAGCACTCGGTCGCCGCGCTGCGCAACATCGGTATCCAGCCCGATGCGCTGATCTGCCGGTCCGACCGGGAGATCCCCGAGCCGCTCAAGCGGAAGATCTCGCTGATGTGCGACGTCGACGCCGAGGCGGTGATCTCCACGCCGGACGCCCCGTCCATCTACGACATCCCCAGGGTGCTGCACCGGGAGGGCCTGGACGCGTACGTGGTGCGCAGGCTCAACCTGAGCTTCCACGACGTCGACTGGACGGTGTGGGGCGACCTGCTGGACCGCGTGCACCACCCGGCCGAGACGGTGCGGATCGCCATCGTCGGCAAGTACATCGACCTGCCGGACGCCTACCTCTCGGTGACGGAGGCGCTGCGCGCCGGCGGGTTCGCGCACCATGCGCGGGTCGAACTCGTCTGGGTCGCCTCCGACGACTGCCAGACCTACGCCGGCGCGTCCGCAGCGCTGGGTGACGTGCAGGGTGTGCTGATTCCCGGCGGCTTCGGGGTACGCGGCATCGAGGGGAAGATCGGTGCGATCAACTACGCCAGGATCAACCGCATCCCGGTGCTCGGGCTGTGCCTGGGCCTGCAGTGCGTCGTCATCGAGGCAGCGCGCAACCTGGCGGGGTTGGGTGGCGCGAACTCCGCGGAGTTCGACGCCAACGCCGCGGACCCCGTGATCGCCACCATGGCCGACCAGACCGACGTGGTCGCGGGGGCCAAGGACATGGGCGGCACCATGCGACTCGGCGCCTATCCGGCGCGGCTCGTGCCGGGCTCGCTGGTCGCCGAGATCTATGGCACCACCAGTGTTTCCGAGCGGCACCGGCACCGGTACGAGGTGAACAACGCCTACCGGGACGCGCTGGAACAGGCCGGCTTGCACCTGTCCGGCACGTCGCCGGATTCCTCGCTGGTCGAGTTCGTCGAACTCGACCGGAGTCAACACCCGTTCCTGGTCGCCACCCAGGCGCACCCGGAGTTCAAGTCGCGGCCGACCCGGCCGCATCCGCTGTTCGCGGCGTTCGTCCGGGCGGCGCTGGATTACCTGGAATCCGAGCGACTGCCGATCGGTGAGGACGAGATGGCACCGCTGGACTCCGTGGCCGACCCGGTGGGCGTGCGATGAGGGCTGTGCCACAACGGTTCTCGGGTGGCATGTCGGAAGGTATGTCGGGCGGCAGGCGATGAGCGACTCGGCGACGACGGCGCGGGCGCTGTTCTCGGTGACCTCCAGCCAGCGGGTGTTCGACGGCGCCGTCACCTCGGTGCGGATCGACGACGTGGTGATGCCGGACGGCAAGACCGCCAAGCGGGAGGTGGTAGAGCACGACAACGCGGTGGCCATCGTCGCCCTCGATTGGGCCGGTGGCGCCGGCGCCGATGCTGATCCCGATCCCAACTCCGAACCCACAGTGATCCTGATCGAGCAGTACCGGCACCCGCTGGGCCGCCGGCTGTGGGAACTGCCCGCCGGGCTGATGGACGTGGACGGCGAAGGCGCGCAGCAGACCGCGGCCCGGGAACTCGTCGAGGAGACCGGGTACGCCGCGGCGAACTGGTCGGTGCTGGTCGACGTCGCCCCGTCGCCGGGCTTCTCGGAGGAGATCGTCCGGATCTTCCTCGCCACGGACCTGACTCAGGTCGGCCGGCCGCATCCCGGTGATCACGAGGAGGCCGAGCTCCGGGTGGTGCTGGTCCCGCTGTCGACCGCGGTGCAGGCGGTGCTCGACGGGCGCATCGTCAACGGCATGGCGGTGTCCGGGCTCCTGGCGGCCGAGCGGACCCTGCGCGAGGGTCCGGTCGAGCGAACGCACACCGGAGACCTGCCGTGGGCGAGCGCTACCGGCGCCGACGTCCCGGGGGCGCCTTTCCTTGCGGGAGCAGAGGATCGGTGACGGCAGCGTCATCGGTGACAGGCCCGGGAGGCGTCCCTCGACCGGGCGGCGACACACCCGATGACGCCGCGGACGATCTTGTCACGCCGTCCCCGGCGCTGACCTCGGCGCTGCGGGTCTACCTCGACCATCTTGCGGTGGAGCGCGGCGCGGCCAGGAATACGCTGCTGTCCTACCGCCGTGACCTGGAGCGCTACCTGCAGTTCCTGGCTCGCGCGGGCCGGACCGAGGCTCACCAGATCACTGCCGCGGACGTGTCCGGGTTTCTTGCGGTGCTGCGCACCGGGTCACCGGACCATCCGCCGCTGGCCGCTTCCTCGGCGGCGCGGGCGGTGGTCGCGGCCCGCGGATGGCACCGGTTCCTGTTCGCGGAGGGGACGGTGACGACAGACGCATCGCGTGACGTCCGGCCACCCACCCCGGCTCGCCGGCTGCCCAAGGCCCTGCCGGTCAGCACCGTAACCGCGTTACTCGAGGCGGCGTCGGGCGACGACCCGCGTGGGCTGCGGGACCGGGCGCTGCTGGAGCTGCTGTACGCCACCGGAGCGCGGATCAGTGAGGCCGTCGGACTGGACGTGGACGACGTCGACGTCCGCGACAGGGGCCGCCCCGCCACCATCTCCTCGGCGCAGGGACCGGCCGGCCGGGATGCCGAGATCGACGAGAACCCAGACATGCCGGCGTTGTCGGTGGTGCGGTTGCGCGGCAAGGGCTCCAAGGAACGGTTGGTCCCGGTCGGCTCCTACGCGGTGGCTGCGGCGCAGGCCTACCTGGTGCGGGGGCGGCCGGCGCTCGCGGCGGGCCGGGCAACCCGCGGGCCGGCGGGCGCGCTGTTCCTGAACAGCCGCGGCGGCCGGCTCACCCGGCAGGGTGCTTGGCAGGTGCTGCGCGACACCGCGGAACGCGCCGGGATCGGTGGCCGCGATGGCGCTCCCGCGGTGTCCCCGCACACGCTGCGACACTCGTTCGCCACCCACCTGCTCGAGGGTGGCGCCGACGTCCGCAGCGTGCAGGAGCTGCTGGGTCACGCGTCGGTGACCACCACGCAGATCTACACGCTGGTCACGGTCGACTCGCTGCGCGAGGTGTACGCCACCGCCCACCCGCGCGCCCGCTGAGCCCGGCGGCCAGGACCGCGCGAATCGGCGGTATCAGGCTCAGCGCCACGCTCTCTTGAGGACGGCGGTCCCCACTGGGTACTCGCTCCGGGCTTCTCCTGCTGCCCGCCCCCTCGCCGGTTCCCCCGGCTGCCCCGCAACCGACCGGAGGTCGCCCGATGTCTGCGACCCGGAAATGCCAGAGCACCGACATGGTGTTGGTGCACAAGGTGTTTCGCCGCGAACTCGGCCTGCTGCCGGCGATGATGCGGGCCGTCGAACCCGGTGACTCGGCCCGGGCGGCTGCCGTCGCCGCGCACTGCCACGAGCTGACCACGGCGCTGCGGCACCACCACGCCGCAGAGGCCGAGCTGCTGATGCCCAAGCTGCGGCGCCGCGCCCGGATGGATCCGACCGTCGAACCCCGGATCCTCCGGTGGCACAGCACTCACCTGGCGCTGCTGGACGAGCTGGACGGGCTGCTGCCGGTCTGGGACGAGGCCGCCGACCCGGAGCTGGGCAACCTGCTGGCGGACATCGTGACGGAACTGGCGTCCGAGGTCGCCGATCATCTCGACGCGATCGAGCAGGTGCTGCTGCCGTTGGCCGACCAGCACATCACGCCGGCCGAGTGGCTGCAGCTGGGTCTCCGGGCGGCGGGCTGGATCCCGCTGACCCGGATGGCGGTGCTGCTGGGTGCGCTGCTGGAGGACGCGACGCCGCAGGAACGGCAGAACCTGCTCGGAAAGGTGCCCGGCCCGGCCCGCCTGCTGTTCCGGATGGTCGGGCGCGAGCAGTATGCCCGGGAGATGCGGGTGCTCCGCGAGGGGGTACTGGCCGCGGCCTGATCGGGCTCTGCTCAGGCCACGCCGGCGCCGGACCCGCGCGTGCCGCGGCCGGCGGTCACTCCTTCTGCTGCACGTCCGCANGAATGCCGAGCCGAGTCGAAACCTGGGCCATCCGTGTGTCCCGGGTCCACAGGCGCGTGCCCGGGATGAGCAGGGTGGCGGCCAGCAGCTGGGCATCGACGTACCCGATGCCCGAGCCGTGCAACGCCTGAGACCCGATCAGGTGAAGGATCTCGTCATCGTCGGCCACCACGGCCTGCGGCTGGGTTCCCAGCAAGTGGAGGATCTCGTCCCGATCGGCCAGGGTGCCGAGCGCGAGCTCTCCGGTCACCCACGGGTGAACCACCACATCGCCGTCCTCGAGGAGAGCGCTCAAGGCCGCATCGCCGATACGGAGATGGTCGATCCAGATCGACGTGTCGACGAGGATCACCCAGATGTCCTCCGGTCGCGTCCAGGTGCCGTTGCGGACGGATCGGTGCCGCCGAGCCGGGAAAGTCGCAGCGCGCTTTCCCGTTGGATCAGCGCGATCAGAGCTTCGCGAACGAGCGCGGACTTCTCGTGCACCCCGGTCAGTCGTTGCGCCTCCGCGAGCAGGGTGTCATCCAGGGCAAGCGTGGTGCGCACGGGTTC
>JGI20200J14955_1000134_pt1 | contig 16523 bp, 18 predicted proteins | sample NGESurshal092012_FD_14955 | JGI IMG/M metagenome (IMG submission 14955) | reverse complement strand
ACCTAGCGAGACGGTGGTCGTCAATGCCCCGCCGAATTGGCTGAACAGGTCCCCCAGGTACAACGACCAGCCCTTGGCCACCACCGAGGCACCCAGCGCCAGTTCCAGCACCAGGTCCCAGCCGATGATCCAGGCGACGAATTCGCCGAGCGTCGCGTAGGAGAACGTGTACGCCGAGCCCGCCACCGGGACCGTGGAGGCGAACTCGGCATAGCACACGGCGGCCAGCCCGCAGGCGATCGCGGCAATCACGAACGCGATCGAGACGGACGGGCCCGCGGTGGTCGCGGCGACCCGCGCGGTGAGGGTGAAGATGCCGGCGCCGATCACCACGGCGACGCCGAAGATCGTCAGATCCCACGCCGACAGGCTGCGCTTGAGTTTGTGGCCGGGTTCGTCCGTGTCCTGGATGGATTGCTCCACCGATTTCGTGCGCCAGGTAGATGCCATGTCAGCTCCCATTCCGCCGTATCCAGACGCCGGGTCGATGCAGATGCGCGCCGAACAGGGCAAACCGACCGACGACGACAGCCTCAATGTGCCCGAAAGATCTATCGGCAAAACGCGGGAGCCGAGAGCGGCCGGCGACACGGCAGCTGCACGGTGTCGACTGGTCGGCGGTGTTTCCGCAGCGGTTTTCCACAGGGTTTCCGCAGGGTCGTTCGCAGCGGCCGTGCGCCGATCAGCCCGGCAGCCCGTCCGTCGCCCGGAAGACCGTGCCGTTGCCGGTGATCCACACCGGACCGTCGGTCGCCGCGAACCACACGGAATGGCCGCGGGGGACGATGATCTCAGCGCCCTTGCCGTCGGTGGCCACGATTTCGCCCTGGATGGTGAGCAGCACCTGCGGGCCGCGATGGGTCACCTCGCGCTGCTCGCCGCGCAACTCCAGCCGGGACAACCGGAATTCGGGCGTGGGCGTCGGGTAGACGACGTGCCGGTCGGCGACCGGATCGCCGCGCAGCACCGGCACGTCTCCGGGCGAGAAGTCGAGCACCTTCATCAACTCGGGAACATCCACGTGCTTGGGGGTCAGGCCGCCGCGCAGCACGTTGTCCGAGTTGGCCATGATCTCTATGCCGACGCCGTGCAGATAGGCATGCAGGTTGCCGGCCGGTAGGTACAGGGCATCCCCGGGCGCGAGCACGAACCGGTTCAGCAGCAGCGAAGCAAGTACCCCGGGATCGCCCGGGTAGCGCTCCCCCAGGGACAGTGCGGTGCGGTACTCCAGGTCGAACTCCGACGCGGTAAGGCTGCGAACCTTCTCCACGCACGCCGAGAGAACATCCGCCAGCAGCGGGCCCAGCTTGGCCGGCGGGATGGTGATCACCATGGAGAACAGCGCCCTGGTGCCGTACTCGTCGCGCTGCCCCGACAGCACCCCGAGGTAATGGTCCAGTTGCGGAACCCCGAGCGCGCTGAGCAGCCGCACGGTGGCCTCCGGTTCCCGGAACCCGCACAGCGCGTCGAACTCGGTGAGCGCGCAGATCAGCTCCGGTTTGTGCGAACTGTCCCGGTAGTTGCGGTTGGCCGAGGTCCGTGGGACGCCGGCCGTCTCCTCCGCGGCGAATCCCCTGGTGGCCTGTTCGACAGACGGATGGGCCTGCAGCGACAACGGCTCGTCGGCGGCCAGCACCTTGAGCAGGAACGGCAGCCGCGGCCCGAACAGCGAGTACGAGGGCTCACCCAGCATGCCGATGGGGTCCTGGGCGATGAGATCCGCCAGTGAGCGTTCGCCGCGCTCGTCGACCAGAGTCGAGGAATCGGCCGGGTGCGCACCGATCCACAACTCCGCCTGCGGGTGCGGCGACGGGCTGGGCGCCCCCAGGAGTTCCGCGATCGCGGTCCGGGAGCCCCAGGCGTACGGCCGAATCCGGTTATGCATCAGCTCCACGAACCGGGCTCACTCTCGGTCCAGGGGGACGGAACGACCGCGGGCGACACATGCTGCGCATTGCGCCCAGGCCGTCCCAGGCCGTCGGGCACGTCCGCCGGCGGGCGTGCCCTGGTGGCCAGGCCCGCGTAGACGGCGGTGAAATCGAGCCTGCTCATCAGCAGGACGGTGGACGCGAAACCCTCCACCTCGGCCTGCTCGGGGCCGGTCGGCGCGGCCGCACCAGGTTCGGGGAGTTCGTCGCGTCCGATCCGAAACGCCCTGGGGACGGCAGCGTCCAGTGCCGCGGAGAACCGGGAGGTCTCCGCGGTCGCCTTCGTCGATGGCCCCGACAGCAGCACCGGGCTGATCCGCTGGCCGGGTTCGTCGCCGTCGTCCTCGAAGGGGTCGTAGAACACCCCGGCCGCGGCGTCCGGCGGGGCCGTCCTGGCCAGTACCGCGGGTGACGCCGCAGCCTCGCCGGCGGTGAGCACGCAAGCGGCGACCCCGGCCAGTGCACCGAGCGATCGGCGGGCATATCCGGCCAGCGCATCCGCCACCGGGTCGGTGCCGATCAGCAGCGGGGTACCGGCGGTCAGGTGTTCGGCCAGCGGCAGCGAGGGGTTGACGAAGAACTCCGAACTCGGGTGACATGCCAGCGCCATCGCGTCCAGCAGTTCGGCGACGCCGTCGAAATCCGGCCGCGGGAACAGGCCGGCGGCCGCGGCCACGGACGTCAGCAGGGTCAGCCGGGCCGGTCCGGCCAGCGACTCGGTGACGGAGACCCTGGGCTCCAGCAGGTTGCCACCGGCAGCGTCGGCCACCGGGCCCTCCGCCGACGAACGGACGAAGACCGCGGCGCCGCGGCGGGCGGCGACCGCGGCGGCCCTTGACGCGATCATGTCGTCGATGCCGGCGGCGAGGACCACCACCACGTCCAGCGGGCCCACCCACGCGGGCAGGCTGGCCGCGCCGACCACCGGCGCCTGCGCCTGCTCGCCGATCAGCGCGATGAGCAGGGCCGCATCGACGGTCGCTCCGGCGCCCACCACGACGAAGGCGCGCGGCCGGTCCAGCGCGGTGAGCCCGGCCAGTTGTTCGGCGGCGGAGCGCACCTGCGCACCGGCCAGCGCGGCGGAGGGCAGCAGCGAGCCGGCATCGGCGGCGGTCAGGCTGGCCGGGTCGTGCAGGTCCGCCGGCGCATCACGGGAGGTCATCGGCCCGCGGCGGAGTCGAGGGACGGTCCGCCGGACGTCGCCTCGTCCAGCAACAGCACCGGAATGCCATCCCTGATCGGGAATACCCGTCCACATTCGGTGCAGGTCAGGCTGGGTGCGTTCGGATCTTCCTGGCCGCCGAGGCGCAGCGGTGCGTGATGCTCGGCCGGGCAGGCCAGCACCTCGAGCAGCACCGGGTCGAGACCCTGGGCATTGGCCGCGTTCGACTGGGGGATGGGTGACGGGATGGGTGACGGGATGGGTGACGGGATTGCGGAGGCCATGGCGAGCCTTTCGTGGGGTCTGAACCACTTCAGGAGCGGATGAGGGTGAGGATCTCGTCGCGCAGCGACGCCATGGCGTCCGGGTCAGGAGCCTCGACGTTCAGCCGGAGCAGGGGTTCGGTATTACTCGGTCGCACGTTGAACCAGCGCGCGCCCGGGATGCTGACCGTGATGCCGTCCAATTCGTCGATCTTCCCGTCGTGCCGCGCGGCCCAGCCGCGGATCTCCTCCAGCTTGCCGGGCACATCGGTCACCGTCGAGTTGATCTCCCCGGAATCGGAGTACCGGGAATACGCCGCGACCAGTTCGGACAGCGGCCCCGGCTGCTCACCGAGTGCGGCCAGCACGTGCAGCGCGGCCAGCATTCCGGTGTCGGCACGGAAGAAGTCGGCGAAATAGTAGTGCGCCGAGTGCTCGCCGCCGAAAACCGCTCCCGTTGACGCCATCTCGGCCTTGATGAATGAATGACCGACGCGGGTGCGGACCGGCACCCCGCCCAATTCGGTGACGATCTCCGGCACCGCGCGGGAGGAGATCAGGTTGTACAGGATGGTGGCGCCCGGGTGCCTGCGCAGCTCCCGGCTGGCGACCAGCGCGGTGATAGTGCTGGGCGAGACCGGTTCGCCCCGCTCGTCGATCACGAAACAGCGGTCCGCGTCACCGTCGAAGGCCAGCCCGATGTCGGCACCGGTGCGGACTACCTCGGCCTGCAGGTCCACCAGGTTGGCCGGATCCAGCGGGTTCGCCTCGTGGTTGGGGAACGAGCCGTCGAGTTCGAAGTACATCTCCTCGGTGCGCAGCGGCAGGCCTTCGAACACCCCGGGCACCGTGTACCCGGCCATGCCGTTGCCGGCATCGACGACCACGTGCAACGGCCGAATTCCGGACAGGTCGACCAGCGAGCGCAGGTAGGCCGCGTAGTCGGCCAGCAGTGCCCGTTCGGTGACCGTTCCGGCAAGGGGGGCGAGTTCGGGGGTGGCACCGTCGAGAATCGCCTGCGCGTGATCGCGCACCAGGGCCAGCCCGGTGTCACGGCTGATCGGCACGGCCCCAGCCAGGCACATCTTGATGCCGTTGTACCGGGCGGGGTTGTGCGAGGCGGTGAACATGGCGCCCGGCAGCTGCAGCGAACCGGAGGCGAAGTACAACAGGTCCGTGGAGGCCAGACCGGCCATCACCACGTCCAGTCCGGCGCCGGTGACGCCCTCGGCGAACGCCCCGGCGAGCTCGGGCGAGGACTCCCGCATGTCGTACGCGATCACCACGGCCGGCGATCGGTCGGCGACGAAGCCACCGAACGCGAACCCGATCGCGCGCGCGGCATCGGCGGTCAGCTGGCTGCCGACCAGTCCGCGGATGTCGTAGGCCTTGACGATGGCGTCGAGCCGGATCGGATGACTCCCGGTTGCCTCAACCGGGCCGACTGGCCCCGACCCGGACGCGATGACCGCATCACCCACCGTGGTGCTCCTGACTGTTCGGGCGGTCGGTGACCGTCTGGTTGTTGGCTCACTGTTGGCAGTGTTGGCTGAGTTGGCTCAGTGTTGGCTGAGGCTGCTGGTATGAAAGGCCCTGGATCAAAGGCCGGCAGCGCCCCATGAGCGCAGACACTACCGGCGCCGGCACAGTGCAAGGATGGTCCCGATACCCCGCCGGGCGTGCGGCGGCTGATTGGTGGCAAACCGTTGCAGCCCCCGGCAGGGCGCGATCGGGACAGCCGAGGCGACGGGGTTCCGTCGTCGGGCTCGGCGTCAGGGCTCGGCGTCAGGGCTCCGGGGTCCGCAGCACCCGGAGATGTCCACGCCGACCGGTGCTGGTGGGCGCGGGCTCTGCTGCCCGATCAGCCCGGCCCGCCTCGCGAACCGCATTGGCCAGCGCCTCCAGGTCGTCCGACAGACTCGCCCGGTCAGCCAGTTCGCCGTCCGGACGCACCACTTCCCAGCCGCGCGGCGCCGTCAAGGTGACCGCGTGGGTGGCGCACAGGTCGTAGGAATGCGGCTCGGCCGCAGTGGCCAGCGGGCCGACAACGGCCGTCGAATCGCGGTAGGCGAAGGTCAACGTGGCAACGGCAGGATTCGTGCAACCGCTCCGTGAGCAACGCCGCAATCTGGCCACTGCGGCACGATAACGCGCGCCGACCGGCGTGGCGGCGGCGGCGCGCCGTCAAGCGGTGAGGCGTGCGGCAGGCGGCAGGCGGCAGGCGGCAGCCAGTCGCGATAGCCGGGCTTGTGCATCGACTCTTAGACTGGCCCGGTCATGGCTGGTCACGAGTCCGTTCCGTTCCGGCAGGCCCGACCGTCGGCTCCCGGCCGGTCTCCTCGGGTGCGCCCGGCCCTCCCCCGCCGACCCGTTGCGCTGCCCGTTCCGCCGGTGTCGGCGCGCCGCGACCGGCGGGGCCGGGGTCTGCGCACACCACTGCTGCCGGACAACCTCCCGGCGTCGCGTACTCGGGCCGAACAGTTCGACCAGGCGGTGCTGGAGGCGGTCGCGGACCTCGAGCTCCAGTGGCCTGGGCGGTTGGACGCGCTGGAGTTCGCGGTCGACGAGGTGCCGATCGTGCCGGCCGATGGCCCCGAACTGCCCGCCCCCGAGGTGGTGCTGGACGGCGGAGTGCCGCTGTCCCGGTTCATGCCGCCGGGTATCGACGGCAGGGGCAGGCAGACGAAAGCGCGGGTGGTGGTCTACCGGCGGCCGCTGGAGGCACGGACGACCGATTCCGGGGATCTGACCGACCTGGTGGCAGAGGTGCTGGGTGAGCAACTCAGCGCTGTGCTGGGCGACCCGGGGACGGACGGTGTAGAGCCGTAGCGCCCTGCCCGGGGTGGGTCGCGCCGGGGTCGGCCGGGGTCCTCCGGGCTGGGTCGGCGTTCGGGGAGGGTCGGTCGGCTGTCGGGTCGGCCGGCCAGGGTTCCGGTCAGCTGACGGTGCGCAGCGCGGACGGATCGTCCAGCCGGACGATGTCCTTGCCCAGCGGTGCGAGGGACACCGGGATCAACTTGAAGTTCGCCAGGGCCAGCGGGATCCCGATGATCGTGATGAACAGCGCGATGCCGGTGACGAAATGTGCGATGGCGAGCCACAATCCGGCGAAGATGAACCAGATCACGTTGCCGATGAAGGACGGTGCCCCGGACATCGGCTTGCTGACCACGGTGCGACCGAACGGCCACAGCGCGAAGCCCGCGATCCGGAACGAGGCGATGCCGAACGGGATCGTGATGATCAGGATGCAACAGACGATGCCGGCCAGCACGTAACCGATGGCCATCCAGAATCCGCACAGCACGACCCAGATGATGTTGAGCAAGAACCGCATGCCTGAAGACGGTAGCGGCCGGCAGTACGCCGAGTGGGTGATCGTGGCGGGGTTCACCCGGCCGTGGGCCGGCGAGCGCTCGCGGCGGCGGACGCGATCGTCACCGACCCGCTCGCCGGCCCGGACCCCGACCCTTTCAGAGGAAAAGGTGGTGTGAGTTGTGCACAGGTTATGCACAGCGCAACAGTCACGGCGACAACAGTTTTCCCCCGTTGTCCACATACTGAGATCCCGCTGGAAATACCCGAAAGGGACGAATTGCGACGAGTTCTCCCGATTCCGGGGCGATGGGGTGACGACCACGGTGTCGGTGCGTGGTCGAGCCGAACCGGTCGAGCGCCGCGGATCACCGGTTGCTGGATTGACGGGCCGCGGGTCGGGCGGTCAGGCTGAGGGTGATGATTGCCGATCCAGAACGCCAGACAATTGAACATGTCGCACAACGACTTTCGCGGCACTTTCCCGCGGTCGACCCCGACGACGTCAGGCGGGTGGTCCGGGACACGTACCACCGGTTCGATGACCATCCGACCCGGGAATTCGTGCCCATCCTGGTGGAGGAAGCCGCCCGCGACCGGCTCACCGTGATGCCCGGCCGTCCGCGGGCCCGCCCGCAGGCCCATTCAACGGCCGGGCAGCCCTGATCGCGGCCGCACGCGGGGACGGCTGGGGATCCGCTCGGGGACCGGCAACCCGGAGGCCATGACGGATTGACCGCCGGAACGGTCAGCCGGCCGCGCGCTTGAGGCGACGTCGCTCGCGTTCGCTCAGCCCACCCCAGATACCGAAGCGCTCGTCGTGCGCGAGCGCGTAGGACAGGCACTCGGAGCGGACCTCGCAGCCGGTGCAAATCTTCTTGGCCTCCCGCGTCGAGCCGCCCTTCTCGGGGAAGAACGCCTCGGGGTCGGTCTGCGCGCAGAGCGCGCGCTCGTGCCACTCCGGTTCGGCGCTGGTGCTGCGCTGTATCGGCACGACCTGCATGGAGGTCTGACCCAAGCTCGTCATGGACCTGTCCTTTCCGATGGAGCCAACCCACGCCCCTGATGCCGTGATCTGGCTGCCGGTGTCGCCGATGTGTTGCTGGCTTGGAACCCTCCGGCTGTGGCCGGTGACGGGCTGAACGAGAACGTCTCGGCGAATGACACCGATGTGATTACACAGGTGTGTCCCGTGTCTCGTCAAGCTCTCGGGGGTGCTATATGCCTGATGACGGCAGGTTGACTCGATCGAGGCCTCAGGCGGCCTGCTTTCGTCACCACCGGTCACACTGAAGGCGTGGCGAACCGAACGGGCGGCAACTGGATCTTCCCAACGGTAGTGGCGGCAACTGCCGGTGCCGGGATCGCCATCCAGCTCGGCGCGAGCCCCGTCGGGGTGTGGGTGTTCCTGCTGGTGCTGGGTGGCTGGGTCATCACCCTGTGCCTGCACGAATTCGCGCACGCCCTTGTCGCGTTGGCCGGTGGGGACACCTCGGTGCGGGCCCGTGGGTATCTGACGCTGAACCCGGCCCGGTACACCGACGTCGCCTACAGCGTCGTCATCCCGATCGTGCTGCTGGCGGTCGGCGGGATACCGCTGCCCGGCGGCGCGGTGCTGGTGGAACCGGGACGGCTGCGCCACCGCTGGTACGCCAGCCTGGTGTCCGCGGCCGGGCCCGCGACCAACCTCATCGCCGGATTCGTGCTGGCGATCGTCGCAGCGCCGCTACTGTCCACCCTGGGCGCCGCGCTGTCCTACCTTGCCCTGCTGCAGTTCGTGGCGGCCGTGCTGAACCTGCTGCCGGTGCCGGGCTTCGACGGATTCGGCATCCTGGAGCCCTACCTGCCGCAGCGGTTGAAAGAGGCGATCCGGCCGCTGCGGCCATGGCTGCCGCTGGGTGTCTTCGCCATCCTCTGGTCGGTGCCGGGCGCGAGCAATTGGATCTTCAGCGCCGGGACCCAGCTGTTCGATCTGGCGGGCGGCAATCGGGCGCTGGCCGGGATCGGTTCTGGGTTGTTCCGGTTCTGGGCCTGAGGCCCGTGGAGTTGGGACGTCAACGGCGCGCCGTGCCTTCGCCCCGCCGCCACCTGGGATGCGGGCCACCGACCGGTCGTCTGGAAGGATCTTCAGACGTGAAGATCGCCGTCCTTGCCGGTGGTGTCGGTGGCGCCAAGTTCCTGCTCGGGGTGAAGGCCTACCTCGGCTGGTCACCGTTCGGGCCGCCCTCGCCGTCACCGGAGGCCGACTCCGGTGACCAGGCGGCCCACCGGATCACGGCCATCGTCAACACCGCGGACGACATCCGGTTGCACAACCTGCAGATCTGCCCGGATCTCGATTCCTGCATGTACACCCTCTCCGGCGCAGCCGATCTGCAGCGCGGCTGGGGCCGGGCCGGCGAAACCTGGACCGCGTCGGCCGAACTCGCCGCCTACGGTGCGGAGGCGCCCTGGTTCTCCTTGGGCGACAAGGACATCGCCACCCACCTGGTGCGGACCCGGATGCTGGACGCCGGATATCCGCTGTCGACCGTCACGCAGGCCCTGTGCGAACGTTGGCAACCCGGCGTGATGTTGCTGCCGATGACCGACGAGCGGGTGGAGACCCACGTGGTGGTGCCCGACCCGGAGCCCTCGGTCGCCGCGGCGCAGGAGGCGGCGAAGGCCGGCGGGCCACCGCTGACCGCGCTGCATTTCCAGGAATGGTGGATCCGTTACCGGGCGGCGCTGCCGGCGCTGTCCATCACGCCGATCGGCGCCGCCGACGCGAAACCGGGCCCAGGCGTCGTCGAGGCCATCGGTGACGCCGACCTGGTGCTCGTGGCCCCGTCCAACCCGGTGGTGTCCATCGGCACCATCCTGGCCATCCCGGGCATCGCCGACGCCCTGCGAGCCACCCCCGCGCCGGTCGTCGGGGTGTCCCCGGTGATCGGCCGCGCCCCGGTGCGTGGGCATGCCGACGCATGCCTGGCCGCGATCGGGGTGGAGTGCTCGGCGCAGGGCGTCGGTCGGCACTACGGATCCCGGCGCAGTGTCGGGAANAGTGTCGGGGGTGGCGGCGGCATTCTGGACGCCTTTCTCGTCGCGGAGGAGGACACCGCGGACGTGCCGGNGGTCACCGTCGTCTCCCGCCCGCTGCTGATGTCCGACCCGGACGCCACCGCGGACATGGTCGCGGCGTGCGCGGAGGTGGCCGGTGTCCGGATCTGACGGTGTGCCGATTTCGGGGCCGACCGGGCGGTCGGGTGCGGAGCCCGAGGGGGTGCGCATCCTGCCCGTCGCCGGGTTGCCCGAGTTCCGCCCAGGTGATGACCTCGCCGCCGCGATCGCCGCGGCCGCGCCGTGGATCACCGACGGCGACGTACTGCTGGTGACCTCCAAGGTGGTGTCCAAGACGGAGGGCCGGCTGGTGCCATCCCCGACCGATCCGGACGAACGAGAAGCGCTGCGCCGCAAGCTGATCGACGAGGAGACGGTGCGGCTGGTGGCCCAGGTGGGCCGGACCAGGATCGTCGAGAACCGGCTCGGAATCGTCGCGGCCGCGGCCGGGGTCGATGCGTCGAATGTGCACGCCGACGAGATCGCCGTGCTGCCCGCGGATCCGGATGCCTCGGCGGCCCGGCTGCGCGCGGAGTTCGCCCGCCGCGGGCGGGATGTCGGGGTGATCGTCACCGACACCCAGGGCAGGGCCTGGCGCAACGGCGTCACCGATGTGGCCGTCGGCGCGGCCGGGGTGGTGGTGCTCGCCGACCACCGCGGGAACGTCGATGCCTTCGGCAACCAGTTGGTGGTCACCCAGGTCGCGGTCGGCGACGAACTGGCCGCCGCGGGCGACCTGGTGAAGGGGAAGCTGGACGCGGTACCGGTGGCCGTTGCGCGCGGGCTCGGGGCGCTCGTCGAACACCCCCCGTCCGCGCAGCCCTCGCCCGCACTCGGCGCGGATGACGTGGCCCCGCCCCCCTCGGCGCGGATCAACATCCCGAGCGCGCATGAACGTTCGGGTTATGGGACTGGTGTGACGCAAGTCGCCGATTTCAGCCGCGCCGACGATGTTGATCCGCGCCATCAAGGGGGGACGGCGCAGGACGCGAAGGTGCTGATCCGGCCGCGCGAGGAGGACCTGTTCCGGCTGGGGACCGACCTGTCGATCGCGCAGGGGCGGCGGGAGGCGGTGCTGCTGCGCCGCACTGTCCGGGAGTTCACCGGGGATCCGGTCGACCCCGCGGTGCTGACCCGTTGCGTCGACATCGCGCGGACCGCACCGGCGCCGCACCACACCGACCCGGTCCGGTTCGTCTGGGTGCGGGAGCATCGCAGCGCGCTGTTGGAGTCGATGCAGGCGGAGTGGGAGGCCGACCTAGCCTCCGACGGCTGGTCGACCGACCGGATCGCCAAACGGACCGCCCGCGGGCAGGTGCTGCGCGGCGCCACCGAGATCGTCATCCCGTTCATCACCGGTGACGGACGGCACCACTACCCGGACGAACGCCGGCGCCGGGCCGAGCACACCATGTTCACCGTCGCCGGTGGGGCCGCGGTGCAGGCGCTGCTGGTCGCGCTGGCCGCGGAGGGGCTTGGCTCGGCGTGGATCTCCTCGACGATCTTCTGCCCCGCAGTCGTCCGCTCGGTGCTCGACCTACCGGCCGCTTGGGAACCCCTGGGCGCGGTCGGAATCGGCCATCCGGCAACGGCTCCCGCCCCCCGGCCGCCGGCGACCGGTGGGGTGGTCATGCGGTGACGAACGACCATCTGACCGCCCTCGACGCCGCCACCGACGACGCCGCCACCGAGGTGGACGCGGCCACCGCCGTGGACGCCGTGGCCGCCGTGGACGCTGTGGACGCCGCTGTCGTCGCAGCGCACGCCGCGCTGCACGCAGACGTGCAGACCGTCCTGGGGCGGTGGCGGCCGCGAAGCGATTGCCAGGCCGCGATCCGCGAGGCGTTCCTGACCCTGCTGGAGATCCGGCCCGACGCGACGGCGCGGTCCAGCGTCCCTGGCCACGTCACGGCGAGCTCGGTGGTGCTGTCGGCGGACCGGCGTGCCGTGCTGCTCACCCTGCACCCGCGGGTCGGCCGGTGGGTACAGCTGGGCGGTCATTGCGAGCCGGAGGACATCACCATCGCCGGGGCGGCCCTGCGAGAGGCGCGCGAGGAATCCGGCATCGCCGACCTGCAGATCGATCCCGCACCGGTCCACCTGGACATCCACCCGATCACCTGCTCGCTGGGCCGTCCCACCCGGCATTTCGACGTGCGCTTCCGGGTCATCGCACCGCCCGCCGCGGTTCCGGCAATTTCCGCCGAATCGGTCGACCTGCGATTCTTCCCGGTCGACCAGCTCCCTGACGGGGTCGACGACGGAGTCCGCGCCGCCGTCGCCGCTGCCTTGTCGCACCCCACCGAGCCGGACTGACCCACCGGAGCAGAATGTTCCCGTGCGAGCAGACGAACCACTGACGGACCTGCGGATCGCGGTGAATACCGGGAACGGCGAGGCGCTGGTAGCCCTGCTGGAATCCGGACCGTGGCCCGACAACGCCCTGCAACTGGTCGGCGACGGACTGATCGCCGCCCTCGGTCAGCACATCGGCGGAGCGGCGGCTCTCGCGCACAGGTGCGTCGACCTCCTTCGCGAGCGCGGCTGGACCGGCGACGAGGAGCTGGCCGACCAGCTGGACGGGCTGACCGGCGCCGGCGCGACACCTCTGCTCCGCCCCCTCCCGATCAGTCCGATCAGTCTCGAAGAGCTCGCCGGTGTTCTCGAGGGCGATCCGATGGACGGCGACGGCCGTTTGGACCTCCGCACCGGCGAGGTGTGGTCCCGTCCCGCCATCGAGTACGCACGGGAGTCGGGCGAGGAAGAGGAGGACGAGAGCGAGGACACCGACCGGTGGCTGTGGGTGCGGAACCTCGGCTCGCGCTCGGGCTACCGCGATATGCAGGAATTCATCGAGACGGTCGGCGACCCGGGCCGGGCCGACCGGTTGGCCATCGCCATCGAGGGCCGCGGCGCGTTCCGCCGGTTCAAGGACGTGCTCGCCCGATGGCCCGGCGAATTGGAGCGCTATTTCGCGTTTTCCGACGAGCGGCACCGTGGCCGGGCCCGGGCCTGGCTGGCCGACGAGGGTTACCGGGTGTCCGGCAGCGCGCCGGGACCCTGAGTCGAATCCTGAGATCAGCCCTCCGCGGAGAACCGCACCGCACCGGGCGGCAGCTCCACGCCGGGCCACACCCGCACACCGGAGATCAGCTCGCAGCGGGCGCCGATCACCGCATCGTCGCCGATCACCGCATCGGTGATCACCGCGCCGTCACCGATCCGCGCATTCGCGCCGATCACCGACCGGGTCACCAGGGCACCCGCGCCGGTCACCGCGCCATCAAGAAACCACCGCGCCGTCGACCACGGCGCCCGGGCCGACCACGACGTCCCGACCGATCGTGCTGCCGCCGGAGACGGTCGCATCGCCCGCCACGGAGGCGCCTGGCAGCACCAGCGCGGGGCCGGCGGGGCCGGGCAATGCGTCGGTCGGGGCGGTCCCCGTCACCAGGTCGGACGATCCGCGCACGAACGCGGCGGGAGTGCCCAGGTCCAGCCAATACGACGCGTCGACGTGGCCGAACACCCGCGCACCCGCGGCCAGCAGCCCGGGGAAGGTCTCCCGCTCCACCGACACCACCCGGCGGCCGGGATGGATTCCAGCACGCTGCGGCGGAAGACGTAGCACCCGGCGTTGATCTGGTCCGTCGGCGGGTTGTCGGTCTTCTCCAGGAACGCCTGCACCCGCCCGTCGGGGTCGGTCGGCACCGATCCGAAGGCCCGCGGGTCGGCTACCTTCACCAGATGCAGCGTGACGTCCGCGTTGTTCTCATGGTGGGTGGCCAGCAGGGTCGAGAGGTCGAGACCGGACAGGATGTCGCCGTTGAACACCATCACGGTGTCCGCGCGCAGCGTGCCGCCCACGTTGCGGATCGCTCCCCCGGTGCCGAGCGGCTCGTCCTCGACCAGGTACTCGATGTCGAGTCCGGCCGCCGACCCGTCACCGAAGTACTCGGTGAAGGTCTCCGCCTTGTAGGACGTCCCGAGCACGACGTGCCGGATGCCGACCTGGTGGATCCTGGACAACAGATGCTCCAGGAACGGCACGCCCGCGGTGGGCAGCATCGGTTTGGCTGCCGACAACGTCAACGGACGCAGCCGGGTGCCCTGTCCCCCTACCAGGACCACGGCGTCCACCTCGATCGGGGCGTCCACGGGGGTGTCGACGGGGGGCTGCGGGTGCGTGGACACGGCGGGCTATCCGACCGCGCCGGCGGCCTCGGCGACCGCCATGACGTACTGGCCGTACGGCGATTTGGCCAGCGCCCGGCCCAGCTTCAGGCACTGCTCGGCGTCGATGAAGCCCACGGTCAGCGCGATCTCCTCCAGGCAGGAGATCCGCACGCCCTGCCGGTGTTCCAGTACCTGGACGAACTCCCCCGCTTCCAGCAGCGAATCGTGGGTGCCGGTGTCCAGCCAGGCGAACCCGCGGCCCAGGTCGATCAGTGACGACCTTGCCCTTGTCCAGGTAGATGTTGTTCAGGTCGGTGATCTCCAACTCGCCGCGGGCGCTGGGCTGCAGGTCGGCGGCGTAGGCGACGACATCATTGTCGTACACGTACAGGCCGGTGATGGCCAGGTTGGATTTCGGCTTCGCCGGCTTCTCCTCGATCGAAATCAGCCGACCGCCGGCGTCACGCTCGCCGACGCCGTACCGCTCCGGGTCCCGCACCGGGTAGCCGAACAGCACACACCCGTCGACGCCGGTGGTCGCCGGCTTCAGGGTCTGCGAGAAACCCTGGCCGTAGAAGATGTTGCCGCCCAGCACCAGGGCGACCGAGTCGTCGCCGACGTGGTCGGCGCCGATGATGAACGCCCCCGCCAGACCGTTCGGCGCGGACTGCTCGGCGTAGGAGATCGCCAGACCCACTCGCTGCCGTCACCGAGCAACCGGCGGAAGCCGGCGCTGTCCTCCGGGGTGGTGATCACCAGGATCTCCCGGATCCCGGCCAGCATCAGCACCGACAGCGGGTAGTAGATCACCGGCTTTGTCGAACACCGGCAGCAGCTGCATGGACACCGCGCGGGTGATCGGGTGCAGCCGGGTGCCGGCGCCGCCGGCCAGGATGATCCCCTTCATGCAGTCGTCCGTTCTGTGCAGTCTCGGTGGGTGGGTCCCGGCGAGCAGGTCCCAATGAGCAGGCCCGGTGTGTCTCGGTGCGCCCGGCGGTACTCCTACCGGTGGCTGCCGCGTTCCCCCCAGGTGGCCCTGCGCCGGAACGGCGCGGCCTGCCGACCCTACCGGACGGGGCGTCACCGGCGGTGTCCGTCGGCGCGGCGCCGACCACTGCCCGTCACCGGTCTGCGTGGTCCGGCGCATGATCCGGTGCGCCTCCGGTCCCGGCGCCCTGACCGGGCATACCCTGCCGATCAGCGGCCCCGTCGATCGGGCGCCGCCACCGAGGAGGCAAGCCGTGCTTGGTCCGCTGGAACGCGCCGAAGCCGTCTTCGCCAGGGCCCGCGGCAGGCGGCTGGCCGGCATCGGACCCGCCGAGGTGCGTTCCCCGATGGACATCGACCCCACCGTGACGGTGCCGCGGTCGGTGATCGTCGCCTGCGAGTCGCGCGCGGCGGCGGCCACCGCTTGACGGTCCGGATTTCGCGACGCCGGTCGCACCATCGATTGCTGGCTTCGACACGTCCGGAAGTGGCCGGCAGTGGCCGCAGATGGCCGCGTCAAGCGACCCGGCGGTCCGGGATGGCGGCGCCACCGGCCACCTTCGACGACCGCTTGGACAGCTGCGCCCTGGCGGCCAGACCGGCGCGCAGGATCCACCGCAACGGCGCCTGCCAGCGCGCCGGGTACCGCCGGGACAGGTAGCGGTAGGCGGAGCGGTGGTGCGCCTGCGCCATCACGTCCGGCGCACGCTCCGTGGAATGCCCGCCCACGTGCACCACGCGGGCGGACGGGCAGTACACGTTGGTCCAGCCGGCGCGGACCAGCCGGTCACCCAGATCGACGTCCTCGAAATACATGAAGTACTCGGGATCAAACCCGTGCACGGCGTCGAACGCCTGGCCGAGCGCAGTAATGCGCTCGGCCTACCCGGCGAACTCGTCGGGCCGTTCAAGAACGGTGGGCGGGAGCTGTCGCCGGCCGGACAACCGGAACAGGTCAAGGTCCACGACTTCATTGACAAGGACCTGGGCAAGGCCAACCCCTACGGCGTGTACGACATCGCCTCGGACATGGGGGTGGGTATGGTGGGCACCGACCACCGTACCGCACAGCTCGCCGTGGCCACCATCGAACGCTGGTGGACCAACGTCGGAGCCGACCGATACCCGACCGCGACAGGCCTGCTGATCAGCGCCGACGGCGGCGGCTCCAACGGCTCACGGACCAGGTTGTTCAAGACCGAACTCGCTGCGATGGCCACCCGCACCGGGTTGACGATCACCGTCTGCCACCTGCCACCGGGAACATCCAAGTGGAACAAGATCGAACACGGGCTGTTCTCACACATCTCGATGAACTGGCGCGGCAGGCCGCTGACCAGCCACGAAGTCATCGTCAACACCATCGCGGCGACCAAGACAGCCAGTGGCCTCCGCGTGCACGCCGAACTCGACACCAACACCTACGCCACCGGCCGCAAAATCCCCGACGACGAGATGAAAGCCCTTGAAGCGGGTGGAAGCACTGACCAAACGCACCAACGGATTCCACACACCCGAAGCCTTCATCGCCATGGCGATGCTCACCCGCGGCGGCCTGTGCCCGGCACTGCCAAACCGCCCATGAAAACAGCA
>JGI20200J14955_1000132_pt1 | contig 16586 bp, 13 predicted proteins | sample NGESurshal092012_FD_14955 | JGI IMG/M metagenome (IMG submission 14955) | reverse complement strand
CGTTCGAGGATGACCGCGATGCCGATGACAAGCCCCGACCGCATCGTGTTGACCGACACCCAGCGCGGGGACCTGGACCGGTTGGTCCGCGCCGGACGCACCGAGCAACGCCTGGCGCTGCGCGCCGGTATCGTGCTGGCGGCCGCGGACGGACAACCAAATGTACGGATCGCGGCGTCGCTGGGTGTCTGTGAGGACACCGCCCGCAAGTGGCGGCACCGCTGGTGCGCCGCACCCGGGGTGTCCTCGCTGGGGGATGCGAAACGCTGCGGTCGCCCGGCGGTGTTCACTGCGGTGCAGGTCGCGCAGGTCAAGGCATTGGCCTGCACCCCACCGAAGGACAGCGGGTTGCCGCTGTCGAAATGGTCGTGCCCGGAACTGGCCGTGCACGCCGTCAGCGGCGGGATCTGCGAGAACATCTCGCCCTCGACTACACCTGCGTGGAACTGATCGATACGTGCCCCAGCAACCGTTGGGCCTCGTCCAACGTCGCCCCCGCCTCCATCACGCTGCTCCCGAATCCATGCCGCAGCATGTGCGGATGAACCGGCCGGTCCAGCTCCGCCCGACGTGACAACCGTTGCAGCAGTTCGTTGATCGCCCCCGGCACCATCGCCTCACCCACCGGTTCGCCGAACAGATTGACCAACACGAAGGCACTATCCCTTGCCCGCCGACAGCGGTGGCGTTCCGCGACATAGTCGTCGTTGGCCTGCACCACCAGGGAATCCACCGGCACCATCCGCGACCGCCGGGACTTCGCCCACGCCCCGTTGACACTATCTCGGCGCACCACATGCAGGTGCGCACCCTGGACCGGGCAGCCCAACCCGGTCGCGTCGACCACGAAATGCAGGTCCCCCCGGCGCAAGCCCACCACCTCGCCGCGGCGGAGCCCTGCCCGCGCCATCAGTAACACGATCAACCTGTCCCGGGCCGAACGGCACGCCCTCAACAAGCCCAGCACCTCCGCGTCCGTTGCGCGGTCCACCGGTTGGACGGGCTCATCGAGCCGATGCCGAGCTTTGGCGTAGTACCGCAACCCAGTGCTCTCACCCCGAGCTTCTGCTGGCAGGTGACGCTGATCGGCGACCCGATACAGCTGCGACATCACGTGCGCGTCGATCGACCCCGCAATCACCTGATGTTTCAGGAACTCTCGGACGGCAGCCAACACCGTGTTCACCCGGCGGGGACCTCGAACCGCCTTCGTGCCTGGTCCCGACACAACCACGTCCCCGCCGGTCTCGGCATGCCGCAGCCACAGCATGAACATGCCCAAATAGCCCGCAGCCGTGCGCCAATCCCGACCGGTCAACGCGCACCACTGCAGGAACAACGCGATCCCACCGGCATAGGTCCGAGTCGTCGACTCCGCCGCATCCCGTCCAAAACGCAAATGCCGCAAGAACTCATCCGTGGCAACGACCGGCTCAAGATCATCATCCAGCAACGTCCAGTAACGCTCCCCCGACGGCATCCGTACCGGGAACACCCGAGGCCTACCAACCACGCCTACGACCACCCGCCCAGTGGACAACATGAACAACATGCACGACGCCCCGACACGCACTGTCGCGCATGACATCACCCGAAAGCCTCAAGCATCAGTGCACGACAGGCTGAGCAGCCCCAGCAAACACCAGCGACACTCCTGATCCTTCCCGGGTGTACACGCCGCTGAGGCCCCGCGTTTGAGCAGACTGATGACCACCGGTCATCCCGTGGGCAGGCCGTCGGGGTACCGCTCGGCCCTGATGCGCTTGCACTCGGCCAGAATCTCCGGGCCACCCTTGCGGTGGATCGCGCCGTCCACGCCGCCACCACCGAGCNGGCGGTGGTTGGCGGCATTGACCACCGCGTNNACGGCCTGTTCGGTGATGTCGCCGTGCACGAGGTGGATCCGCATCGGGTCAGTCTGCCGAAATCTCCGTTGCCGCGAGGTCCACAGCCCCATCCATGCCGTCGATGCCTTCTCCAGTGCTGTCCTGGATGCTCACCTCAATTCCGTCCGCCACCGAGGCGAAGGCGATCTCGCCGAGGGTGCGCACTGTCGGCGCGTCCAGCGCCGGGTGCGTGGTCAGCACGCCGATCACCGGGGATCCGGCCGCCTTGGCAGAGGCGACCCCGGCGGGCGCGTCCTCCACCACCAGACAGCGCTGCGGAGGAAAGCCCAGCAGCTTCGCGCCCATCAGGTACGGTGCGGGGTCCGGCTTGCCGACGGTGACGTCGTCCGCCGTGACGACAACGCCCGGAGTGGGCAGGCCGGCCGCGGCGATCCGGGCACTGGCCAACCGGGTCCCGCAGCTGGTGACGATCGCCACCCGGTCCGGTGGTAACGCGGCGAGCACCCGCGCGGCGCTGGGCAGCGCGACCACACCCTCGGTGTCGGTCGACTCGGACTCGATCATGAAAAGCCTGAGCTCGTCGACCCTTTCCGGTGACATGTCCGGTTCCAGCATGGCCATCACCTGCGCCACGGGCACCCCGTGGATGTGCGGCCGGACCTCCGGCCATGGCCGGCCGATCTTGTCGGCGAGCTGCCGCCAGCTCCGCTCCACGCTGCCCGCAGAGTCCACCAGCGTTCCGTCGAGGTCGAACAGGATCGCGTCCACCACCCACGTCGTCATGGCGACCACCCTGGCATATCAACACCTGATACTTCACCCGTCGGGGCAATCGGAGCCGGGCCCCCGTCATGCGGAGCCGATCAAGATCACCGCCCGGGGACGGCGTCGGGTGCCCCGCACCAGCCCGGGTCCCGGGACGGTGATCAACCGCCCGGAGCGCGCCAGTCTCAGCACCCGCCACGCACATCACACTCGGGTCGAAACCTCCTGCAGCATCGCCGNCCTGGCCAGCTCACGGCCCGGCGCCGCGCGCAGCGTCGTACCGAGATCCGCTGCCGCACGGGCACTGTCACTGTCGAGTAACATCCGAGCAGCCCCCTCGAGGTCGGCCACAGTCGCGGCGTTGGGGTCGAGAACCAGTCCCACCCCGGCGTTCTCGACGGCCGCCGCCCCGGCGAACTGATCGGTGGAGAAGGGCAACACCAGCATCGGCACCCCGCAGGTGAGCGCCTCGGTGACGCTGTTGTTCCCGCCGTGCGTCACCGCAAGTGCCGCACGGCGCAGCAGCTGCACCTGCGGCAGGTACTCGCGGACGAGCCAGTGCGACGGCAGGTCGCCGAGCACTGCGCGGTCGGCGGAACCGATGGCCAGTGCGACCCGGACGTGCATCCGGCGTAGGGCCGCCGCCACCCGGGCCTGCACGTCCGCGCGGATCGACAGAAAGCTGCCGAAACTGACATACACCACAGGCATGTCGGACGGCGTGCACAGCCAGGCGGCGATGTCGTCGGGAAGGACCTCGTCCCGCACCGCGGACCCGAGGAAGGCGTGCGGGGGCAGTAGTGCGGTCCGCGCAGGGTCGTGCAACGCCTGGGGATAGTTGAGCAGCAACAGGTCCCCGTGTTCGGCGAACGCGTCGACGGATGGTTCCGATTGCGGAGCAAGAGTTCTCAAGGCACCGTTCCACTCGGCCGTGAATGCGTCGCGGACCACAACGCATCGCTCGTGCAACTGGGCCAACTGCCCCGGGTCCGGGTCGAACGCCCTGGGCCACGACGGCGGGTATCCGTACACCTCGTCCCCGACCGGAAGTGCGCTGGGATGGCCGAGCACCACATCCGCATACGGCACGCCGCCGGCCTGCAGCGCGAGCCTTCCGCTGAACGCCAGATGATCGACGATCACCTGGTCGGGTTGCACCGCGTCCACGACATCGATGACATGCCTGGCGGTCTCGACCGGATTCCACAGCAGGTCGGCCAGTCGGGCGTTCGCCTGGTACAGCAGCGTCGGCACCATCCCATGCTCGGTCGCGGCAAAGAACCCGCGCAGCGCGTCGTCCTCGCCGCGCGCCTGCTCCTCGGCCCGGATGACGCCCGGATTCGACCCGCGCCCCAGTCGAAGGTCGGTCCAGGCGTACCCGAACGAGTCGACGATTCTCCTGGTGGCCTGGCCGGTCGCCACCACCACCCGGTCACCGGCGTCGCGCCAGGAAGTCGCGAGCGTGGCCAGCGGCAACAGGTGGCTGGCGTAGTCGGGGCTGATCACCAGCAGCGTCACGAGGTGCCTACGGTCGTCATCCGGCCACCGGAGCGGCGATCCCCGCGTACATCCCGGACAGGGTGCGGGCCATCGCCTGGATCGTGTACCGGTCGTGCACCAGCCGCCGCGCCGCGTCCACCCGCCCGTACCTGGCGGGATCAGCGGCCAGATCCAGCGCCCGGTCCAAGCCGACCGCGACGGCGGTCGGCGAGCGGGTGTCCACCATGAACCCTGTCTTGCCCTCGTCGACATATGTCGCAGGGCCCCCCGCGTCAGGCCCGACCACCACCAGTCCGGCGGCCAGCGCCTCGATCAGCGCCAGCCCGAATTCCTCTTTGAGGCTGCCGCACACGTACACCCCGTTCGGGGCGATGGACCCCGGGAGACCGGTGTGCGCGACCGCCATCCATCGAGCCACCACATCGTTCGGCCGGTGCCCCGAAAGCACGAGACCGGCTGCGGCGTGGGGGTTCTCGGTCATCACCGCGGCAATGGCGTCGAGTTGGCCCTGCTCGTCGGCACTCGGGTGGTGCAGGTCGCCGCCGACGACGAGCAGGTTGCAGCGCTGCCGTAGAGCCGGATCGGCCGCCCAGGCTTCGACCACCGTGGCCATTCCCTTCACGCGGTGCAGCCGGCCGACGGTGAGAGCGATCGGCAGCCCCTTTCGCTCCACCGGCAGCGCGGCGATCAGGCCCTCCAGGTCGGCGAGCGCCGGGCACAGCGGCCCGGTGCCGGAACCAAGCCGGCCCGCGGAAGGAGGCCCGTCAGCGCCGCTCACCAGTTCGGCCTCCAGCCGCGCGGCGTCGCTGACTGCAAGGTCGATGCCCTCGGGAACCACGGTGTAGCGGTGCGGCTCGGCCTCGATGTCGATGCCCAGCAGATCGCGCAATTGATCCCGCAACTGTGGTCGCGGGAACAGCGCGCACCGGTAGGCGCCGGCGGCCAGCCGGCGCACCAGCCCGGTGCGGAACCAGTAATGCTCGTTCTCGTCCACGGCCCCGAAGTTGTTGCGGGACAACGCTCCGGTCATGTCCAGCGCGTGGATCACGGCGTGCGGGTCCGGCGCCAGGGTGAAGACGGTCGGGATGCCGAGTCGGGTCGCGACCGTGGACGCCGCCATGCTGCCCACATCGGCCATCCGCAGGTGCAGCACATCGACCCGGCCGTGGGCCGTCAGCGCCCGCCGGATCCCGCGTTCGGCGGCAACGTTGACGGGCCAGGCGCGGGCGGCGTCGACCGGCTCGCTCATCAACGGGATCGGGGTCAGCAGGTGACCGGCGGGAGCCTCGGACAGCCCGGCGACCGCAGCCGCGGCACTGCCGCGGGACATCGTGAGCACCCGGTCGACGCCCGGCTCGGCGGCCAGCGCATCACCGAGCCGCACCAGCATGGTGGCGATCCCGCCGTTGTCGCCGGCGCCTGCCCTGCTGAGTTCGCGGTCGAGGTCGGCGTGCAGGAAGAGCTGGGCGATCGACATCCCGGCGCCCGCGGATCGGATCTCCGGCGACCGCTCCCCGAGGTCAAATGCCGCGAGCGTGGCGACCGCACCCAACTCGCCGTCGGTGGTCGCCAGCTTCCCGATCAACTCGAGAACCTCGATGTCACGCTGACCGCGATCACCGAGCGCGACGACGGCCGCCTGCCGGACCCGGTCAGCCTCATAAGGTGCGGCGGCGACCCGCAGGATCGCGCGGCTGGCCACCGGTCCCGGCACCAGACCCATCGTCTCGACCAGCCTGGCCCGGGCGTCCGGTGCTTCCCGAGCCAGCGCTCCAGAAGCCAGCGCTCCAGGAGACAACGCTCCAGGAGACAGCAAGGCGCCCTCCAGCGCCAGCGCGACGTGGTCGGGCGCGGATTGCGCCCACCGTCGCAGCGTGCGCTGGTTGATGACCGTGGCGAATCCGCCCGCGGCAACGCCGGCGACCAGGCGTCCGACGGCGTCCAGCCGCGGCACCCGGGTACCGAGCGCCCACGCCGCATGCTCACGCAGGAACGTCCGGGGGTCGGACAGCAGCGCGGAGAGTTCCTGTGCCGCACGGTCGTCGAACACGGCTCCGAGCGCATGGACTGCGGCGATCGCGGTGACCTGGTCGTCGTCATGAACAGCGGCGGCCAGCACCGCGGCTGCGTGAGGTCCGCCGTCATTGCCGGCCGCCACGACCAGATCGTCGCCGGCACGCACGGCGTCCAGGATGAACGGCGCCTCTCGCACTGCGGCGAGGGCGGACTGCAGGGCCATGGGTGACTCGTTTCGCGGGTTCGGGCCGTTCGCGCCGCCACGTCCCGTCAAGCGAGGTTCAAAGACACCTCGACGTCGTGACCTCTCGACGCTGGGGTCGATGGGGGTCGAACTGTGGAGTCGACGGTGCGTGTCAACCCTGTAGCTACGCGATCCCCACCCCCCGCGGATGCAGACGCCACCGTATTTCTCGGGTGATCCTTCTGACGATAGCCCGCGAAACCTGGCAGCATCAGGACACGATCGGTGGAAAATGCGCGGCACGGTCCGGATGGCCGGGCTCTCGGCCCGCCGGGAGACGCGAGGTCATCATGTCCGACTGGCCCGCCAGGGTGATCTGGTGGAAGGTCTACCCGTTCGGTTTCCTCGGTGCTGAGCCGGCCGCGCTGCCCGCGGGCGCCGACGTCCGTCATCGGCTGCGCTCGCTAGAACCGTGGCTGGACTACCTGATCGAGCTGGGCTGCAACGGGTTGGCGCTCAACCCGATCTTCTCCTCGGAAACACATGGCTACGACGTCGTCGATCACCTGCGCATCGACCCTCGGCTGGGTGACGATGCTGACGTCGACTGGCTGGTGGACGCCTGCCATCGGCGGGGCATCAGGGTGCTGTTCGACGGGGTGTTCAATCACGTGGGGCGGTCCTTCCCGGCGTTCCAGGACGTGCTGGCCAACAGAGAGAAATCGCCCTTCGCGCCGTGGTTCCACATCGACTGGGACGGCGATGGCCCTGACGGCTTCGGCTACCAGAACTTCGAGGGGCACGCCGCCCTAGTGGTGCTCGATCACCAGTGCCCGGAGGTCATCGACCTGGTGGAGAACGCCATGGGGCACTGGCTCGATCGGGGCGTCGACGGCTGGCGGCTGGACGCGGCTTATGCCGTCCCGCTGGGCTTCTGGCATACCGTGGTGTCGCGGACCAGGAAGTCGCATCCGGACGCCTGGTTCGTCGGTGAGGTCATCCACGGCGACTACCCGGACTGGATACGGCAGGGCGATCTCGATTCCGTCACCCAATACGAACTGTGGAAGTCCATCTGGAGTTCGCTCAACGACCTGAACTTCCACGAGCTGGCCTGGAACCTCAAGCGGCACAACAGCTTCTGCGAGGAATTCAGCCCACTGACATTCGTCGGCAACCACGACGTCACCCGGATCGCCAGCCGTCTGGACGACGTCGCACTGCTCGCCCACGCGTTGGTGGTGCTGTTCACCGTTCCGGGCGTCCCCAGCGTGTATTACGGCGACGAGCAGGCTTTTCGCGGCGTGAAGGAGGAGCGGGAGGGCGGTGACGACGCAGTGCGGCCCGCCTTCCCGGCCGGCCCGGACGGCCTGGATCCCGGCGGGTGGCCGACCTACCGATTGCACCAGGGTCTGATCGGGTTGCGCCGCCGGCTGCCGTGGCTGGTGACGGCCCGGACCGAGGCCATCGAGGTGACCAACGATCAGTTCGCCTACGAGGTCCTCGGCGCCGGCGGTGAGCGGATCCGGGTGCTGCTGAACACCGCCGACGAGGAATACCGCTTCGAGGTCGAGGGCGCGGTGGATGTGCTGGTGGCCAGCGACGACGTCAGCGGCCCCGGGCACGAGGTCGGGCCGCAGGGATGGGCGATCCTGCAGCCCGCTGACTGACTGTCGCTCGGGTTCGGTCGGACTCTGTCAGCCGCTGTGAGGCCCTGTCAGCCACAGACAGCCACAGAGTGCGTCTCTGCAGGCGACAATTGTCCGGGTGCGATTGCTGATCATCTCCGACACGCATATCCCGGCGCGGGCCAAGAACCTGCCCAGCGAGGTCTGGGACGAGGTGGACCGTGCCGACATCGTGATGCATGCCGGGGATTGGGTGGTCCCGGCACTTCTGGACGAGCTCGAGGACCGGGCCATCCGACTGATCGGGGTGTTCGGCAACAACGACGGCGCCGAGTTGCGCCGCCGGCTGCCGGAGGTGGCGCGGGCAACGCTGGACGGCCTGCGCGTCGCGGTGGTGCACGAGACCGGCGGCAAGGCCGGTCGAGAGCTGCGGGCGGACCGGGACTACCAGGACGTCGACCTGCTGATCTTCGGGCACAGTCACATCCCTTGGGACACTGTGAGTCCCGGAGGTCTGCGGCTGCTGAACCCGGGCTCGCCCACCGACCGCCGACGTCAGCCGGCCTGCACCTATCTGACGGCGTCCGTGCATGACGGGGTGCTGAGCGACGTGAGCCTGCACGACCTGCCCGGACGTCGGTGAGCCGCCGCGGAGCTCACAGCCAATGAGCACTGGTCGGCCGACAGCGCAGCGGTGGCAAGCACTCTCGGGACCTCTGTCGCTATGTCGGAGCGGTCCGGGGGGTGACGATCGGACCAAGCGAGGAAATGGGGGGCAGCGTAGGCACGGGCGTCGAGCGGGCCAGCCAGAACGATGTGATGGAGTTGGTGTGCGACGTCTCCGGCACGTCGACGCTCGCGACGGCGTCGTGCTTGGCGACGTTACGGCGTCATATCGACGCTCCCTCCCACCACGGGCGGATCCACGGCGGATCCACGGCGGATCCTCGCCCGTCATCCACGGCCCCGCGCTGCGGGCCCTTGGATGTGCCGCGGGAATCCGGTCCGGTCAGTCGCTATCGGATCCGGCGGTTGGCAGGTCCTGCACGACTGGAGGTCGGGCGCGGGTGTCCACCCGAAGTTGGAAGATGTCTGGGCGGCTGTAATGGCCCACCGGGTCGAAGAACCGGCGGGCGGCGTGCACCGCGGCCAGATCAACTTCGGCGTACAGGATGGTCTCTTCGTGCCGTGCCGGCCCGGCCAGGATCTTGCCGGTGGGATCGATGATCACGCTGTTGCCGGCCTCCACCCAGCCTTCGTCGCCGTCATCCGCAACCCACAGGCGATCGCGGTGAGGGAAGTCGGCCGGGATCTGGTCGACGTGAAGGCATGGATTGACGCCGACCACGTAGCACCGACCTTCCAGGGCGATGTGCCGCATGGTGGCGATCCAGCCGTCACTGGGGGCGAGGGTCGGTGCCGCCCAGATGTCGACGCCCTGGCTGTACAGGTAATAGCGGGCCAAGGGCATGAAATTCTCCCAGCAGGTCAGTCCGGAGAGCCTGCCGTGCGGCGTGTCGATGACCGGAAGGGTGGAACCGTCGCCCATCCCCCACACGGTGCGTTCGGAGCCGGTGGGCATCAGCTTGCGGTGCTTGCCGAGAAGAGCACCATCCGAACCGAAGTAGAGGGTGGTGTTGTAGATGGTCGCGCCGTGGGACTCGCGTTCCTGCACCCCGATCACCACGTACGCGCCCACAGAGCGGGCGGCGGCGCCCAGAGCGTCGGTGACGGGACCCGGCACGACGACGGCCTGATCGACCAGCAACGCGTACCAGTCCTCGTCGCCGTCCCAAATCGGTCTGGAGTCGATCCAAATGGGTGTTCCGGGAATGAACACCTCGGGGAACACCACGATCCTCGCGCCGCTACCGGCCGCTTGGTGCAGCAGCGCGATCGCCTTCTCCACGCAGGCGCGCTGGTCCATCAGGATGTACGCCGCCTGCACGGCGGCGATCGTCACGGTGGCCATGCCGTCCCTCCTTTGGTGCGGATCTGACGGGCGCTCGGCCCAGCGGACAACGGATGCGATGCCTACGCAGTTGTCGATCAATCGCTGTTGGTGTCGGGTGGGCTGGAATGGCTGTGAGCGGCCATTGCCGGCTGGCGACCGGTTTGCGGCCCAGTGGGATCACGGCGGTGACCGTCATGCCGGACTCGTTTCGTTGCACGGTCACCGCGCCGTCGAGGGCAGCCACTCGATCTCGGGAGTGCTGCCAGGCCGCGAGCAGCGCCGTCCCATCGGACCGATCGATTTCGTTCGCCCAGTCGATGTCCCCGATGACGGCGGCGACCAGATGGTCGTCGTCGACTCGCAATGTGATCAGGGCACTCCGGCGGGCCGGTGCGACCTCGACACAGAACAGGTAACCCGCGGCCTCCACTGCCCGGTCGAGCCGCCGGTTGGCGGTGTCGTCGACGTCGAGCAGGGTGTGCGGATGGGTGAGGTCCAATTGCGCGGACATGGCTGGTATCAACCCGCGCCGATCCAGCAGCGCGGGGAACACACCCCGGCAGACGGTCCTCAGTTCCTCGAGTGCCCGTTCGGTTTCGCCGAGCAGTGGTTCCAGTTGCCGGGGCAGGTATTGATCGGTCGGTGGGCCGGCCGTCAGTTCGGCGTCGACTGCGGCCGGGTGCGGGACGACCCTGCGCTGGATCGCGTCGGCCAGCCGCTCCCGCGCCTCATCCTCGACACCGAGCAGTCGGCGTCGGGACGCCGCCAACTCGGCCGACTGGGTCACTCCTTGCTCGACGCGTGCGTTCAGCTCCGCCTCCAGCAGGGCGTTGCGGAACGCCACGCCGGCCTGCGCTGCGACGTCCTCGAGCAACTGCCGCTCGAAGGTTCGCAATGCTCTGCCGGGCGGCAGGGTCACCTCGATACTGCCGACCTGCTCTCCCATGTCCAGCACCGGGAGTACCAGCGCCGGAACACCGACCCGCATCGGTCCGGGCACCGAACCGGTGCGGGACCAGGCCGCGCTGCGCGTCTGTGATGGTTCTCCAGCANTGCCGAGCCGGACGGTGACGCNGGCGACGCCGACCGCACGCGCGGTGGNCTCGGCAACACGTGCTGGCAAGGCGTCCGGTGATGGGCTGTCCGCGAGCTGNCGGCTCANCGTGGCCAATGCCTCGTACGGCGCGGCCCGGTTTCCGTAGGCCAGCTGATCCGCCAGCCGGAGCACATGCCTGCGCATCGGCTGGAACGCCACGGCGACGAGCGCGGTCGCCACCAACGACGGCCAGTACAGGGTCGATCCTGGTGTCCCGACCGCCATCAGGACAGCGCCGATGGCCACCACCACGACGGTGTAGCCGACCGTCACGAACACCGCCAGCACACCCAGGACGATCGCCCGACTCAAGATCACGTCGATGTCATAGAGGCGATATCGGAAAATGGCGACGCCGACACTCACCGAAAAGAAGATGTAGGCCAGGCACGTCGCCTCCGGCAAGATCCACGGTGTCCCTTGGGGGATCAGATCGCCCAGTGCGAACACCACGAACGTCGCGGCGAGTACCGCCGCCCCCGTCGATATCCAGCGGAGCTGGAGGCGTTGCTGACCAGTGGATCGACGCAGTCGCAGGACCAGAGCCGCCGCGCCGAGGGAGATCGACAGCAGCGTCGCGAAGAAACCCGCGGGAATCAGCACCGCGGCCAGTGTTTCTCGAACACCTTCTTCTGCGACCGGGCCCGGCACGTAGACACCGGTGGGCGCCGTGAGGACCCCGACCCACCACAGTGTCTGCGCTGCGATGGGGACGCCGACGGCAAGCCGCCACCGCCGGGACAGGAGCCGTCCGTCCGGCGCAATCATGAAGATCACCGACAGGGTGTTGACGGTGAAGACGGTCCCGAACACCCGGCCGAGGTACCCCGCGACCTCGCCGGCCATCGGTGCGTCGACGACGCCTTGGACCACCAGCATGCCGAACGCATCGGCGGCAAGGCCGATCACGTTGCCCAACTGGCCGACCAGGAACAACCACCCGATGAGGTTCCGCGGGTAGCGCGACACGATCAACGCGCCGACCCCGGCGCCGACGATCGCCCCGATGCCCAGGAGTGGAAAGACGTGATCGACCAGCACTTCGTAGGAGGTCATCGGGAAGGTCGACGCCGCCAGGAAGAGACCTTGCAGGGCGAACACGACGCACGTCGCGGCGAGAAGCACCCAGCCCAGGACGCGCATGTCAGCCCCCGGCGATCGGGAGAACTGCCACCTGTGGGGCGTCCGGCGGTTGATCCTCCACCATCAGGGCCGGTACGTGAGTCATCGCGAGAATGTTTGCGGCACATGGAATCCTGGCTCGGATCGTGGTGCCGTTCCCGACTGCCGAGGTGATCGAGATGCTGCCCTGTACGCATTCGATCCGGTCGGAGATGTTCAACAGTCCGTTGCCGGTCCGTCGAGTGGTGTCGAAGCCTCGTCCGTCGTCGGTCACGTTCGTCACGATCTCCCCGGTGCCATCCGGACGGAACCTGCCCTGGACGTCGATGGTGATGAGTGTCGCGCCCGAGTGCTTGCAGGCGTTCTGCACCGCCTCCAGGCAGCTGAAGTACACCGCGGCCTCCACGCCCGGCGGGCAGCGTGGCACATCGGTGGATGTGAGCTCGACGGGTATCGGGCTGGATGCAACGGCGGCGGTCAAGGCGGTGACCGGCCCCGCGTCGGTCAGCAGCTGCGGGTAGAGCCCGCGGGACAGCGCGGTGAGCGTGTCGATGGTCGCCCTGGCGGCCGCCGCCTGCTCGGCGAGCAGCCGAGCCCCCCGTTCCGGTGCACGGGTGAGAAGGGCCTGGGCCAGTCTCAGGTTGACCAGTAACGCGATGACTTCCTGTTGGGCGCCGTCGTGGATGTTGCGTTCCAACCGTTGTCGCTCGGCGTCCTGGCGGGTGACCAGGTCTCGTCGTGCCTTGCGCAGTTCCTCGGTGCGTCGCTCCAGCCCGGCGAGTTGCTGCTCGAGTTCGGCGCGCAGGCCGGCCACCCTGAGCATGAGACCCGATTGGGCCGCCAAGCCGGCGAACAGCCGCTCTTCCACCGGGGTGAGTTCCTGCCCCTCGTGGACCACCACGGTCAGTGCGCCCAGCAGTTCTCCGCGTTCACGCACGGCCATGCTCTGCTGCGGTCCCTCGATGACCATGACCGGAACGGCTCCCGGCCTGTCCAGTCCCAGCTTTGGTGCGGCGACCGTCGGGTTGGCGGCCGTCGCGGCGCCGCCGAAGGCACCCGCGGGCGACGGGTTGCGCGGGCCGGCCGGCTGCGTCGCCTCACCCGGCCAACTGGCCGCGAGCTCGAGCCGTCCGCGCACCACCAGCCACACGTCGGCGCGGGCCGTGCCGGTGCCCTCCGCCAGCACCCTGGCCATCCGTGCCGGCAATTCCTCCGCCGGATACGCACCTGTCACCGTGTTCGGGAAGCGGGCGAGCACCTGATAGGGCGAAAGCCGATCCTGGTGCAGCGCCCGGGACAACCAACGATTGCGTGCGTCCGGACCGGTTCGAAGGCGATGGCGACCGTCGCCGTCGCCACCACCGACAGCCACACGCTGGGCGACCCGGACCGTCCCAACAGCTCGCCACCGCCGACCACCACGACCGCGTACACGATCAGAACAAAACCCACCATCGCGACGGCTGTCAGCAGCCGCAGCCCGCGATCCTGCCTGATCCGGTCGCCCACCACGCGGACGAACGACCGCGTCTGCGCTCGCGCCATCGAAATAGCATCCCGCAACGGCCGCCACCCCGACAGATCCCGCGCCGGCGGCCCAGGCAAGGCGAAGGTCGGCCGGGGTTTCGGCTCGCCGGCGGCGGCCACACTGCCGAGGCCCGGCGCCGGCGGCGTTGTCGTGCGTTCGCCGATGATTGGGAACGTACTTCCGAGACTCTCGAGAGGAGGCGTGCTGATGCGAGCGGCGTGGTACGACCAGCAGGGACCGGCGGCACAGGTGCTGCGGTGCGGGGAGCTACCCGACCCGGTGCCCGGTCCCGGTGAGGTGCGGGTGCGGGTGCGGTTCTCCGGGGTGAACCCCGGCGACACCAAGAAACGCCGCGGCTGGACCGGCTCTGCCATGCCGTACCCGCGGGTGCGGCAAGATCGTGCGGGCGCTCCCGGAAGCGGTCGCCGGACAGGTCGAGGCGGTCAGGAAGACCACGGCACCGGCACCCGATCGCGCCGCTGCGCGGCCGGACCCCGACACCACCACCAGCCTGGTGCAGGCATGTTCGAACCACCGGGTGGTCCAGATCGACTACCGCTCCGAGGCCGGGTCGGAATGGCTCACCGAGGTCGAACCGTGGGCGGTCGTCGTCCGCCATGGGCGGTGGTACCTGCTCTGCCGGTCGCACGCCGAGGACGCCCTTCGCGCGTACCGGATCGACCGGGTGCGGACCGTGTTTGTCCTCGAGGAAACCTTCAGTCCGCCAGCGGATCTCGACCCCGTCGCGGTGCTCGATCTGTCCGTCGGCTGGGAGTATGACGTCGAGGTCGTCATCGACGCGCCGGTCGAGCGCGTCGGGCGGTGGCTGCCTCGCCCTCTCGGTCGCGTCGAGGGCCTTGACGCCGGCACCACCCGCCTGGTCGGCAGCACCAGCAACCCGTGGTGGTACGCCGAGCAACTCGCGACGATCCCGGCGTCCTACCGGATCGTGCGGTGCTCCGAGTTGCAGCACACTGCGCGCGTCGTCGGACAGCGCCTGGTGGCCGCCGCAGACAATCGGCCACACCCCTGAACGTGTTCGCGGTTTCTGACGCACGCGGGGCGCCGCTGTGCCGATGAGACCCATCACCCGATCGTGGCCGGGCCCGGATCGCCGACCAAGCGGATCATGATGCGCGGTATCAACGGTCCACGTCGGCTACCTTCCCCATCGAGTGCGACTGCGAGAGAGGAGAAGCGATGGCAACGACAGGTCAGGTTTCGACGTCCGGGGGTGCGGCCGCGCGGTGGTACGCCCTCTCGGCCGACGACGTCGCCCAGCGGCTCGGCGCGGACCCAGTCGGCGGGCTGTCCGCGGCGACAGCCGCCGACCGGCTGCAGAAGAACGGTCCCAACGCGCTTCCCGCCGAGAAGGCGGTGCCGGGGTGGCGGCGTTTCCTGGAGCAGTACCGCAGCTACATGCAGATCATCCTGCTGATCGCCGCCGTGGTGTCCTTGGCGATCGGCGAGTGGAGCACCGGTGCGGTGCTGGCCTTGCTCACCGTGGTCAACGCCATGGTGGGGCTGCGTCAGGAGGGCAAGGCCGAGAGCGCGATGAACGCGCTGAAGTCGCTGACGAAGCGGACCGCGCGGGTGCGCCGCGACGGGGTGGAGGCCTCGATCCCGGCGGAGCAGGTCGTCATCGGCGACCTCGTGCTGCTGGCCGCCGGCGACGATGTGGCCGCGGACGGCAGGATCGTCCAGGCGAGCTCACTGGACATCGACGAGTCAGCCCTGACCGGGGAGAGCACCCCGTCGTCGAAGGAGGCGACCGCACTGGCCGACGCCGAGGTCGGTCCCGGCGACCAGGTGAACATGGCGTTCATGAACACCCCGGTGACGCACGGCAGCGGGGTGATGCTGGTGACCGCGGTCGGCGGCGATGCCCAGGTCGGGAAGATCGCCGGCATGCTGGCGTCCACCGCGAAGGAGCAGACGCCGCTGACCAGGCAGCTGAACACGCTGACGCTGTGGATCGGCGCGGCCGCCCTCGGAACCATGATCGTGATGTTCGCGCTCGGCCTGGCCCGGGGTCAGTCCGCGGACACCCTGTTCATCACGGCGATCGCGCTGGCCATCGCGGCGATCCCGACGGCGCTGCCGACCGTGCTGCAGGTGATCCTGTCGGCCGGGGCGAAGGAACTCGCGGGTGAGAACGCCATTGTCAAGGAACTCGTCTCGGTGGAGACACTCGGGTCGACATCCGCGATCAACTCCGACAAGACCGGCACGCTGACGATGAACCAGATGACGGTCGTCGAGGTGCTCGACGCGGTCGACCGCTACACGATCTCCGGTATCGGCTACGGCCTGGAGGGCAAGGTGCTCCATGCGGCCGGATCCTCCGCGTCCATCGAAGCGGCGATCCTGCCGTACCTGATCGCCAGCGACGCCAAGCTGGTGAACGGCAAGGTCGTCGGCGACCCGACCGAGGGAGCGCTGCTCGTGCTGGGCGCAAAGGCGGGACTGGACACCGAGGTGACCAGGGACAAGTTCCCGCGGCTGGCCACCCTGCCGTTCGACCCCACCTACAAGCTGATGGCGACCTTCAACTCGACCACCGACGCCGCCGGCCGGAAAGTGGTGCGCTGCTTCGTGAAAGGCGCCGCCCCGGCGGTGATGTCCCGTGCCGCAACGGCGCTCGCCGCGGGCGAAAGTGTGCCGTACGACGCCGGCCTGCAGAAGCGGTCGGAGGATGCCCTGCTGCGCATGGAGGGCGAAGGGCATCGGGTGATGGCAGCGGCGTTCCGCGACCTCGACCCGGCCACCTTCGACGCCGATGGCGACCTGCTCGGCCACGTCACCGATCTCGAACTGACGTCACTGGTCGCGATGGTCGACCCGCCCCGCGACGAGTCCAAAGCGGCCGTCCTGGACGCGCAGAACGCCCAGATCCGGGTGCGGATGGTCACCGGCGACGACGTCACCACCGGGGCGGCGATCGCC
>JGI20200J14955_1000125_pt1 | contig 16943 bp, 11 predicted proteins | sample NGESurshal092012_FD_14955 | JGI IMG/M metagenome (IMG submission 14955) | reverse complement strand
CCACAACGGCGTGCTCGTCTGCCCATACCATCATCGCCTGATCCACCAGGGCGACTGGGAGATCCGGTTCGCCGCCGACGGCGTCCCCGAATACCTCCCCCCACCCTGGATCGACCCGAACCGCACACCCCGGCGTAACACCATGCACCACAACCCCTTCAACCAACGAACGTGAGTGGGAAGCGGGGCGATGGCGATGGTCTGCCGGGCGAGGTTCGACCTGAAGCAGGCGAGCGCGCGGCGGGAGCGGAAGTGGTCCTGTGCTGCGCCTCCCGCGGCTGTGTTCCGGTGTGTCACAACGCCTGCGCACGCCGGTTCCGCTGAGGTGTGCCCGGGCGCGGCGGTCGGCCGGGTCCGGTCTCTGCCGGGGCAGATCGATGGACCCGCGCGCGCTGGTTCCGCTGGGGTGTGCCCGGGCGCGGCGGTCGGCCGGGTCCGGTCTCTGCCGGGGCAGATCGATGGACCCGCGCGCGCTGGTTCCGCTGCGGTGTGCTCGGCGCGGCGGTCAGCTGGGCCCCGTCGCCGCCGGGGGCAGATCCATGGAAGCGCGCTGGGCGATCAGGGCTGTGGGCTCGACCTGGATCAGCCCCCTGGTCGGGCGGTCCAGATCGAAGGTCACGAACAGCACCATGGCCACCAGCGCGGCACCGAGCAGTACCGGGAGCACCCCACGCCCGAGGATCGCCAGGTAGACGGCGAGCAGCCCCAGCGCGGCTGCGGCGCCCAGCACCTCGAGCAGCAGCACGGTACCGGGCACCCGATTGCTCAACGCGGCAACGTGCAGGGTCTGCAGGTTGATCACCTCGTTGAGCGACTCCACGTACAACCGACTGGCATTGCCGTTGGGGTCTGCCTGCAGGGCCTGGCCCGCCAGCGTCCACAGCTGCTGCTGAAGGTCGGCACCGACCGCGACGGCGGCCACCGAGTCGTCGCTGCCGGGAACGTGGTCGGACAGCGCGATCTCGGCGTCGGTGTAGGACGTCAGCAGCTGCAACGAGCTCGTGCGAATGGGCTCGGGCAGGGTCTGCGCCCGCAGGTACGCGGTGCCGATCGCGTTGGCGTCATCGACCACGACCGCGCGCCGCGCCTCGTACCGACCGACGGCAAGGGCCAGACCGAACGCCAGGACCAGGCCGACCACTCCGAGAATCGAACCCTGCAAGACCCCCAGCGGCTCCCGCAAGGTGTCACCACGCTTGCGAAGGCGCCTGCCGATCCACAGCCCCAGCAGCGTGGCGCCGAAAATGATCCCGCACAGGATCAGCGCCAGAACCCAGGTGTTGAGCGAGAAGAACAGCACTCGTCCTCCCCCTCTCCCGACCCGCAGCCCGCGCTCATCTAGGCGGAGGATATGTCGGGGTCTGTGCGCGCGCTCCGACGTGTCGGGTGGAGTTCCGGCTGTGGTGCCGAAGATCACGAACGCATCGCGGTCACGTCATGCACTGTCGCAACAGGTGCGCCGATAGGTCCTGACGGGCGGGCGTTTGGCCGATCAGCGTGACAAGATCGTGGGGCAAAGGATCTGCGATGGCACTGCGGCTATCTGGTGGCACTGCGGCTATCTGGTGGCACTGCGGCTATCTGATGGACCGCGGCTATCTGATGAGACCGCGGCTTTCGCTCGAATCCCCGACGGCGTCCGGCGTCACGTCCTCGGTGGCGCCCGACTGAGCGAGCCGGCCGAACCGCCACCAGGTGCCCACCCCGAACACCAGTGCCGTGCCCAGCGCGACGATCACCCAGAGCACCACGGCGATATCGACCCACGACCCCGGTGGCGGGGAACCGGGCAGGAAGGTGCGGATGGGAATGGTCGCGAAATGCATGGCCGCGATCCAGGCCAGAAATGCCGGTTCGACCTTCCGGCGACCGCGAAAAGTGTTGACCACGACGAAGAGTGCCACCACCGCCAGGGTGATCAACACGGCCAGCAACAGCAGTCCGAAGGCGATGCCGACAGTCCGGTGCATGCGGACGTCGGGTGAACAGACCCGGCTGCTCGGAGGCCGGGGTGATCGCAAGGTGCCAGCCCTGCACGTCACCGTCGATCGCGAACTCCGTCGGCAGCTCGGACTGCCCATCGGCATCCGTGCAGGCCTGCGCGACCACGGTGGTGACATAGGAGTCGAACGGCCAGCTCTGGATGTCGCCCTGCAGCTCCACTGTGGCGTGCCGGGTGTCGATGCGCCGACCGGTCGGCCAGACGATGTCCGGCCGTCCCTCGTCGGACCCAGCAGCAGGGTGATCGGCTGTTTCGGCGCGTCCTGGTCGTCGAGCAGGTCTGGTCGGACAGCAGCAAGACGTCCGCATCCATGCTCGGCGCCGCCGCTGTCACCGAACGGACGGACAGGAACACCGCCGCACCGCCCGGCGGAAAGGTGACGTCCGGCTGCCGGACGGCGTTCCCTCCGCCGAAGGCGTAGGCCCCCAACATCACCACGAAGATGACGACCGCCACGACGATGCCGGTGACCCACTGCCCGCGGCGGGTCCGTCGGATCGGCCGTGGCCCGACCGGCGGCTCTGTCCGGTCGAGCGGCGCCAATGGATCAGCAACCTCGGGTGGGTCCGACATGGCGATCATTCTCAGCGATCGGCCGGGTGCTGCACTCCCCGGACACGGCGTCAGAGGGGGACGGCCGCGGCTCAGCAGGGCATGCCAGGTGGGCCGCGAACGCCCGGGGCCACGGGCATACCGGCGGCAGACGGCACAATGACCGCCATGTCCGTGCCCACCGTCGCGACCCCGCGCGGGAGTTCCAGCGCCCTTGGCGAGATCCACCCGACCCGCGAGGAGTTTCGGGAGTTGGCCAGGGACCGGCGGGTCATTCCCGTCACCCGAAGGCTGCTGGCCGACACGCTCACCCCTGTCGCGCTCTACGCGTCGCTGGCCGGCGATCGCCCCGGCACGTTCCTGCTCGAGTCCGCGGAGAACGGCCGGTCGTGGTCGCGCTGGTCGTTCGTCGGGGTGTCGGCGCCGTCCGCACTCACCGAACGGGACGGTGTCGCGCATTGGCTGGGCGAGGTGCCGGTCGGCCTCCCGACGGGCGGCGACCCGCTGACCGTGCTCTCGGAGACCCTGCGGCTGCTGCACACCGACCCGCTCGAGGGAACGCCGCCGTTGACCGGCGGGATGGTCGGCTACCTGGGTTACGACGTGGTACGGCGGCTGGAGCGAATCGACGGCCATCACAGCACAACCGGTTCGGGAGCGGTCGACGAACTGCACGTGCCAGAGCTGGTGATGTTGCTGGCCACGGACCTGGCCGCGCTCGATCACCACGAGGGCACCGTCACGTTGATCGCCAACGCGGTGAACTGGGACGCTACCGACGAGCGGGTGGACGCCGCGTACGACGCCGCGGTGGCCCGCCTCGAGGCGATGAGCGAGCAGTTGGGCAGGCCGTCGGCGCTGCCCGCTGCGGTGTTCGCGCGACAGTTGCCGAAATACTCACGGCGGACCAGTTCGCCGGAGTACCTGGCGATGGTGGAGGTCGCCAAGGAACACATCCGGGCCGGTGACGCCTTCCAGATCGTGCTGTCGCAGCGGTTCGACGTGCCGACCGAGGCCGACCCGCTGGACATCTATCGGGTGCTGCGGGCCACCAATCCCAGCCCGTACATGTACATGCTCCGGCTGCCCACCCCGGACGGCGACCCCATCGCCGTGGTCGGCTCGTCTCCGGAGGCCCTGGTCACGGTCCGGGACGGGCTGGTGACGATGCACCCCATCGCCGGTACCCGTCCCCGCGGCAGCACCGAGGAGGACGACGTCCTGCTGGGCAAGGACCTGTTGGCCGACGAGAAGGAACGCAGCGAGCACGTCATGCTCGTCGACCTCGGCCGGAACGACCTGGGCAGGGTGTGCGCGGCCGGCACGGTGAAGGTCGTCGAGTTCTTCACCGTTGAGCGGTACAGCCACGTCATGCACATCGTCTCCACGGTGACAGGCAGGTTGGCCGACGGCAAGACGGCGTACGACGCGCTCGCGGCCTGCTTTCCCGCCGGAACCCTGTCCGGTGCACCCAAACCCCGCGCCATGCAGATCATCGACGAGCTCGAACCGGCAAGGCGTGGCGTCTACGGCGGTGTCGTCGGGTATCTGGATTTCGCCGGTGACGCGGATACCGCGATCACCATCCGCACCGCGCTGGTGGCAGCAGGCACCGCGTTCGTGCAGGCCGGCGCCGGCATCGTGGCCGACTCGGTGCCCTCATCGGAGGACACCGAATGCCAGAACAAGGCGGCGGCGGTGATCGCCGCGGTCGGGGCGGCGGGCACCCTGCGACCGGTGATCGGTGACTGATCCCGGTCCTGCCTCCGGTGCTGACCCGGGCGTTGACGGGGTTGACGGCGTTGACGGGGTTGACCGGGTTGGCGGCGTTGGCGGAGTTGACCGGGTTGGCGGCGTTGACGGGGTTGACGGGGTTGACGGGGTTGACCGGGTTGACGGAGTTCAATACGGCGGCAATCCACCCGGAGAAGGCATCGCGCCCGAAAGGACGGGGCGTGCGGCGGCAGTGATCGCCCTGTGCGCGGTTCTCGGTGCCGCCCTCGCCGCAGTAGCCGCCGGGCTCANNTGGTGGGCGGCGGACTTCGTCGATCCGTTGACCGGTCCGGTGACGATCACCGCGTNCGGGAGTTCGGTGGTGCCGGAGCTGGTGCCGGTCGCGCTGGTGGCGCTGGCCGGACTTGGCGCCGCGCTGGCCACCCACGGCGTGCNGCGACGGATCGTGGGTGCCGTGCTGGTGCTCGGCGGAGCGCTGATCGCGGTCCGCTGNGCGGTCGCATGGGGGTCGGCTCCGGCGTCGCTGGTCCAGGACTTGCCGCGACCCGCCGACCCGGTGGGCGTCCCTCGGCTGTCTCCGCTGGGACCGCTGCTGGGGATTGCCGGCGGCGTGCTGGTTGCGGCGGCGGGCACCATGATCGTCACCGGGCGCGGAGCGCGCCGGATGAGTTCGCGGTACGAAGCGCCGGGATCGGTGGACATTGCCGCGCGCCCCGACCGGCCCGGCCCGGTGGCCGCCCGGACCGCCGAGGGCGACCAGAGCACAGCGGACTGGTGGAGAGCCTTGGACGCCGGATCGGACCCCACCGAGGGCCCCGAGGCCGGGCCGGATTCGGCGCCCGGAGACCGGTGACATGCCGGTCAGGAGTACGTAGCCCGGGCGGCTACGATGACGCAGAGCACATCGCGCATTTGAGAGCGGCTGACCGGAACGGCGGCTCCGTTGCTCACGGGAAGCGACGGTCGACGTGCCTGGCGGAGGGCTGACGCAGCGCAGCGCGCAGACGAGGAGACGAGCGGGTGAACGTGCTGGACGCGATCCTCACCGGTGTCCGCGAGGACCTCGCCGTGCGTGAAGCGTTGGTCCCGCTGGCCCAGATGAAGGCCAGGGCAGCAGAGGCATCCGCCTCACGCGACGTGCTGCACGTGCTGCGCGAACCGGGCGTGGGCGTCATCGCGGAAGTGAAGCGCGCCAGCCCCTCCCGTGGCCCGCTGGCCGACATCGGCGACCCAGCAGCGCTTGCCAGGCTGTACGCCGAGGGCGGCGCGCGCATCATTTCCGTGCTCACCGAAGGACGGCGTTTCGGCGGGTCCCTCGACGATCTCGACGCCGTCCGCGCCGCGGTCGACATCCCTGTGCTGCGCAAGGATTTCATCGTCAGCCCGTACCAGGTTCACGAGGCCAGAGCGCACGGCGCGGACATCGTGCTGCTCATTGTCGCGGCGCTGGAACAGAACGTGCTGCACGGCCTGCTGGAACGGATCGAGTCCCTTGGCATGACGGCGCTGGTCGAGGTACACACCGAGGCAGAGGCCGACCGCGCGCTGTCCGCCGGGGCCAGGGTGATCGGCGTCAACGCGCGTGACCTGACCACCCTCACCGTCGACCGGGATGTCTTCGCGCGCATCGCGCCGGGCCTGCCGAGCGGTGTGGTGACGGTCGCCGAATCCGGCGTGCGCGGCCCGTCCGACCTGCTCGCGTACGCGGGCGCTGGGGCCGACGCGGTGCTCGTCGGCGAGGGGCTGGTGACCAGCGGCGACCCGCGTGCGGCGGTCGCCGAACTCGTCACGGCGGGGTCGCATCCGTCCTGCCCGCGGCCGGCCCGCTGAGGCCCGCTGCGTCCGTGCCGGCAAGGGATCATCGGGCTCGGGATCGGATCGGACAAGGAACCGACGCCCGTGCGAAGCCGAGTGCGGCCGCGAGGACAATGGAACCGCGAACAACGGACCCCGGAGAATGGAACCCAGCCCTGGGATTCAGCCCTGGGATTCAGCCCGCCATCGAGTGCTGAGCCGGGCGCGCCGAGCCGTACCGAGTTGACCTGAGATGTCTGGAGATCCAGTGCCCGTTCGCAGTGCCGCCCAGTCACCGGCGGACCAGTCACCGGCGGACCGGTCACCGGCGGACCGGTCACCGGCAAGCCAGTCAGCGGTCGCCGAAGCGCCTTCGGCGGGGGAGTCGCACATCGCTGGCGCGGGCGCCGCACAGGTTCCCGCGCCCCGCCCGGACGGGTTGCCGCGGCCATCCGACGGCCTGGCCGGGACCGCCCACGACCCGGACGAGCGCGGCTACTTCGGCTCGTTCGGCGGCCGGTGGCTGCCGGAGGCGTTGGTGGCGGCGCTGGACGAGGTGGCGGAGAGCTACCGCAAGGCACGCATCGACCCGGATTTCCTGGCCGAACTCGACCGGCTCGCGGCAACCTACGCGGGCCGGCCCAGCCCGCTGACCGATGCCGCGCGGCTCACCGAGCAGATCGGCGGAGCGCGGATCCTGCTCAAGCGCGAGGATCTCAACCACACCGGTAGTCACAAGATCAACAACGTGCTCGGCCAGGCGCTGCTGGCCAAGCGGATGGGCAAGACCAGGGTCATCGCGGAGACCGGCGCGGGCCAGCACGGTGTGGCCACCGCGACCGCCGCCGCTCTGCTGGGCCTGGACTGCTGCGTCTACATGGGCAAGGTCGACACGGAGCGGCAGGCGCTGAACGTTGCCCGGATGCGACTGCTCGGGTCCGAAGTGGTGGCGGTCGAGACCGGCTCGGCGACCCTGAAGGACGCCATCAACGAGGCGTTCCGCGACTGGGTGGCATCGGTCGACAACACCTTCTATCTGTTCGGCACCGTCGGCGGCCCGCACCCGTTCCCGGTGATCGTGCGGGACTTCCAGCGGATCATCGGGCTGGAAGCCAGGGTGCAGGTGCTGGAGCTGACCGGCAGGCTGCCTGACGCGGTCGCCGCCTGCGTGGGCGGCGGGTCGAACGCGATCGGCGTCTTTCATGCGTTCCTGGACGATCCCGGTGTGCGGCTGGTCGGCCTGGAGGCCGGCGGTGACGGCATCGAGACCGGGCGGCACGCCGCGACGATCAGCGGCGGCACCGTGGGCGTGCTGCACGGCGCCCGGTCGTTCCTGTTGCAGGATGCGGACGGGCAGATCGTCGAGTCGCACTCCATCTCCGCCGGGCTGGACTACCCGGGCGTCGGACCCGAACACGCGCACCTGGCCGAGATCCACCGCGCCGAGTACCGGCCGATCACCGACACCCAGGCGATGGACGCGTTCGCCCTGCTGTCCCGCACCGAGGGCATCATCCCGGCGATCGAGTCCGCCCATGCGGTGGCCGGTGGGGTGGACCTTGCGCGCGAGATAGGACCCTCCGGCATCGTGCTGATCAACGTGTCCGGTCGCGGTGACAAGGACATGGAGACCGCGATGCGCTGGTTCGACCTCGCCGAACCTGGGGAGACCCGCTCGTGACGAACCTGGACCAGCTGTTCGCAACCACCCGCTCGCAGGGCCGCGCCGCGTTGATCGGCTATCTGCCTGCCGGCTACCCGACGGTCGACGGCTCCATCGAGCTGCTGACCGCGATGATCGACGGCGGCTGCGACCTGGTCGAGGTCGGCATGCCGTTCTCCGACCCGGTGCTGGACGGCCCGGTCATCCAGCACGCCGCGCTGACCGCGCTGACCGCCGGGTTCCACACCGCAGACCTGTTCCGGGTTGTCGCCGGCGTGACCCGAGCGGGCGGGCGGTCGGTGGTGATGACCTACTTCAATCCGGTGCTCGCGTACGGCGTGCAGAAGTTCGCCCGCGACCTGGCTGCGGCCGGCGGGTCCGGCGTGATCACCCCCGACCTGATCGTCGACGAGGCCGGTCCCTGGTTGGCGGCCGCTCACGAGAGCGAGCTGGCGCCCATCTTTTTGGTGGCGCCGTCGTCACCGGCGGAACGGATCGCATTGACGGCTGCGGCGACCCGCGGGTTCCTGTACGCGGCGTCGACCATGGGTGTGACGGGCGCCCGCAACCAGGTGTCCGCGGCGGCGCCCGAGCTGGTGGCCAGGTGCCGCGCGGTCACCGACCTGCCGATCGGCGTCGGTCTCGGCGTCCGCACCGGAGACCAGGCCGCCGAGATCGCCGGGTTCGCGGACGCGGTGATCGTCGGTTCGGCCTTCGTCAGCGCCGCCGAATCCGGTGGCGTGAACGCGGTCCGCGACCTCGCCGCAGAACTGGCCTACGGCGTGCGGCGGGGTGCCCCGACGACCTCAACTCCGACGACCTCAACTCCGACGACCTCAACTCCGACGACCTCAACCTCCACGACCTCAACCTCCACAACCTCAAACCTGGCCGCCCGCAGCGCCCCCGCCCGCGAGGCCAGCCCGGCATGACGCACCTCTTGACGTCGATTCCCTCACCGCCGCAAGGGGTTTGGTACGTCGGGCCGCTGGCCATTCGGGCGTACGCGGTGTTCATCATCATCGGCATCGTCGTCGCCGTCTGGTGGGGCAACAAGCGGTTCGTGGCCCGCGGAGGACGGCCGGGCCGGGTCACCGACATCTCGGTGTTCGCCGTCCCGTTCGGCATCGTCGGGGGCCGGATCTACCACGTCATCACCGACAACCAGCTGTACTTCGGGGAGGGCAAGAACCCCTGGAACGCCTTCGCCATCTGGAACGGCGGGCTGGGAATCTGGGGGGCCATCGCCTTCGGAGCGGTCGGCGCCTGGATCGGCTGCCGGTACTACAAGGTGCCGCTGTCCGCCTACGCCGATTCGGTCGCGCCGGGCATCGCCGTCGCCCAGGCGATCGGCCGGCTGGGCAACTACTTCAACCAGGAGCTGTTCGGCAGCCCGACCACGCTGCCGTGGGGTCTAGAGGTCTTCGTCCGCACCCCCGGCGGGGTGGCCGGCGCGATCCCGGCGGGCGGCACCTGTGAGTTCCCGACCGAGTACGTCAAGGCCGCGCCCGAGGTGCTCTGCGGGGTCTACCAACCGACCTTCCTGTACGAGATCCTGTGGAACATCGGCGTCGCGGTGCTGGTGGTCTGGGCCGACCGCCGGTTCACCCTCGGCGGCGGCCGGGCGTTCGCGGTGTACGTCGCCGGCTACACGCTGGGCCGCACCTGGATCGAGATGCTGCGGATCGACCCGGCCAACCACTTCTTCGGGCTGCGGATCAACGTCTTCACCTCGGTCGTGGTGTTCGCGGGGGCCGTGTTGTTCCTGTACCTGCGGCGGAACGTGGGGCGCGAGGATCCGGCCGTGGTGCGTGGGCCCACCAGGCGCGGTGACCAGGAGGACCACGGTGCCGCCGGTGCTGCAGCCGCCGATCCGGCCACGCACCAGGACGAGCCAACCGACCCGCGGTCACGCCCTCCCGGCGACACCGATGCGTCGATTCTCGATATGCAGGTCTCCGCTGGTGACGGCGAGAACGACGCAGCGAAACCGAACGCCACCAGCACCGGAGAACGCCCCGGCGCGGCGGAACAGCGCCCCAACGGGTGATCGTTCGCACCGCCGGGCAGGGCGGGATCGTCCCGCCGACACCAGCTGTGAAGCCGGTTCCGGGCCGCGCCGGTGGTGCGGTAGCTTTGACGCTGACTGGGCCACCGTCGTCCCGGATTATCCGCGATAATCGAGCGCGGGTGCTGCGACGATGGGGCGGTGATCCCGCCGACTCTCGCCCGCCCACTCGCGTTCGGGGCCGTGGCTCACCGTCTCGCCACAGCCGGTCCCTGACGTTTGCCCAGCATGTGCAGGACGCGCCGCCGCCTCCTCACGGTCTTCACCGCTGAGCCGCCGTGCCCTTGATGTGCCGCACCCGATCACCCGCTGGTGAACCACGCACCCCCGCACCACTCGACTCCACCCCAGCGACTCCACCCCAGCAGGCCGCTCCCGTAGCAGCCTCGCCGCCGACGACGGGAGGTCTGCCGTGCAGTACTCGGCAACACCCGCCCCCCAGGGGCTGTACGACCCGAGCTTCGAGCGCGACGCCTGCGGTGTCGCCGCCGTCGCCGACATCCGAGGCCGCCGCAGCCATTCCATCGTCGCCGACGGTGTCACCGCGCTGATCAACCTCGACCACCGCGGAGCGGCCGGTGCCGACCCCGCCGTGGGCGACGGTGCCGGGATCCTGATCCAGGTACCTGACCGGCTGCTGCGTGACGTCGCCGGATTCCCGCTGCCCACCTCGGTGGACCCGCGGCACGGCGAGGCCTACGCCGTCGGCGTGGCCTTCCTGCCGCCCGAGGAGGACCTGCGCGCGCTGGCCAAGGAGATCGTCGAGGGCATCCTGGCCGAAGAGGGCCTGGAATTGCTGGGCTGGCGCCTGGTGCCGACCGACCCGGTCGGCTCCGGGGTCGGGCAGATGGCGGTCGACGTCATGCCGGCCTTCGAGCAGCTGTTCGTCGCCGGACCGCCACGCGAGGATGGCACCCAACCGTTCGGCATCGACCTGGACCGGATGATCTATCCCGCGCGCAAGCGGATCGAGCACGAGACCGCGGCCGCACTCGGTGAGGATCGCGGCGTGTATCTGGCGTCGCTGTCCAGCCGCACCATCGTCTACAAGGGCATGCTGACCACGTCGCAGCTGCCGGCGTTCTTCGCGGACCTGACCGACGAACGCACCGAGAGCGCGGTCGCGATCGTGCACTCCCGGTTCTCCACCAACACCTTCCCGGCCTGGCCGCTGGCCCACCCGTTCCGGTTCATCGCGCACAACGGCGAGATCAACACCGTCCGCGGCAACCGGAACCGGATGCGCGCCCGTGAGTCGCTGCTGTCCTCCGAGCTGATCCCCGGCGACCTGGCCAGGGCGTTCCCGATCTGCACCCCGGGTGCCTCGGACTCCGCGTCGTTCGACGAGGTGCTGGAACTGCTGCACCTGGGCGGCCGGACGCTGCCGCACGCGGTGATGATGATGATCCCGGAGGCGTGGGAGAACAACGCCACCATGGACCCGCAGATCCGTGGGTTCGCGGAGTTCCATGCCTCGCTCATCGAGCCGTGGGACGGCCCCGCCTGCGTGACGTTCACCGACGGCACCGTGCTCGGAGCCGTGCTGGACCGCAACGGCCTGCGCCCCGGCCGGTGGTGGCTGACCACCGACGACACCGTGGTGCTCGCGTCCGAGGCCGGGGTGCTGCCGATCCCGCCGGAAAAGGTCGTGGAGCGTGGCCGGCTGCAGCCGGGCCGGATGTTCCTGGTCGACACCGACCAGGGCCGGATCCTCAACGACGCCGAAGTGAAGGGCGCGCTGGCCGCCGAGCAGCCCTACCGCGAGTGGGTGCACGCCGGCCTCATGCGGCTGACGGACCTGCCGGCCAGAGACCACGTCACCGTCTCGCACCGCAGCGTGCTGCAGCGGCAGAAGATCTTCGGCTACACCGAGGAGGAGCTGCGGATCCTGCTCACCCCGATGGCCGCCAAGGGTGCCGAGGGCAACGGGTCGATGGGCAGCGACACCCCGGAGGCGGTGCTCTCGGAGCGCCCCCGGCTGATCTTCGACTACTTCTCCCAGCTGTTCGCGCAGGTCACCAACCCGCCACTGGACGCGATCCGGGAGGCGGTTGTCACCTCGCTGTCCTCCGTCATCGGGCCGGAGCAGAACCTGCTGGAACCGGGACCGAGGTCCTGCCGGCAGATCGTGCTGCCGTTCCCGGTGCTGGACAACGACGACCTGGCCAAGTTGATGGGGATGAACGCCGACGGCAACCTGCCCGGGTTCGCCTCGGCCACCATCTCCGGGCTGTACGACGTGCAAGGAGGCGCTCCAGCGCTCATAGAGGCCATCGAACGATGTCGCGCCGAGTGCGACGAGGCGATCGAGAACGGCGCCAGGGTGATCATGCTGTCGGACCGGCACTCCACCGCCGACCGGGCGCCGATTCCCTCCCTGCTGCTCACCTCCGCGGTGCACCAACACCTGGTGAGGCAGAAGTCGCGGACCAAGGTCGCCCTGGTCGTCGAATCCGGTGACGCCCGCGAGGTCCACCACGTCGCGCTGTTGCTCGGCTACGGCGCCGGCGCGGTCAACCCGTACCTGGTGCTGGAGAGCGCGGAGGACCTGTCCCGGCACGGCCTGATCGGTGACGTCAGCCCGCAGCAGGCGATCAAGAACACGGTGTACGCGCTGGGCAAGGGCGTGCTCAAGGTGATGAGCAAGATGGGCATCTCCACCGTCGGCTCCTACCGCGCCGCGCAGGTCTTCGCGGTGTTCGGCATCGACCAGCCGGTGCTCGACGAGTACTTCACCGGCAGTACCACCCGCACCGGCGGCAGCGGGCTGGAGACCATCGCCGCGGACGTGGCGATCCGGCACGCGCTGGCCTTCGTGCCCAACCCGCGCGCGCTGGAGCACCGCGGACTGGAGATCGGCGGCCAGTACCAGTGGCGCCGCGAGGGCGAGATCCACCTGTTCAACCCGGAGACCGTCTACCTGCTGCAGCACGCCACCCGCAGCAAGCAGCAGACCGTGTTCCGCCGGTACACCGAGGCCGTCGACGAGCTGTCCCGCAAGGGCGGCACGCTGCGTGGGCTGTTCGAGCTGCGCGTTGATCAAAGCGCGAGCGTTCCATTGGAGGAGGTCGAACCGGCGAGCGAGATCGTCAAGCGGTTCGTCACCGGGGCGATGTCGTATGGCTCCATCTCCGTCGAGGCGCACACGACGCTGGCCATCGCGATGAACCGGCTGGGCGGCAAGTCGAACACCGGCGAGGGCGGCGAGGATGTCGACCGGCTGCTCGACCCGGCGCGCCGGTCCGCGATCAAGCAGGTCGCCTCCGGACGGTTCGGGGTCACCAGTGCGTTCCTGGTGAACGCCAAAGAGATCCAGATCAAGATGGCGCAGGGCGCCAAGCCCGGCGAGGGCGGTCAGCTGCCCGGAAACAAGGTCTACCCGTGGATCGCCCAGACCCGGCACGCCACCGCGGGTGTCGGGCTGATCTCGCCGCCGCCGCACCACGACATCTACTCGATCGAGGATCTCAAGCAGCTGATCCACGATCTGCGCAACGCCAACCCGGCCGCCGACGTGTCGGTCAAGCTGGTGTCGACGCCGGGAGTGGGGACCGTCGCCGCCGGCGTCACCAAGGCGCACGCCGACAAGGTCATCGTCGCCGGGCACGACGGCGGCACCGGCGCCGCGGCGCTGACCTCGCTCAAGCACGCCGGGCAGCCCTGGGAGCTGGGGCTGTCCGAGACGCAGCAGACTCTGCGGCTGAATCGGCTGCGCGAGCAGGTCAAGGTCCAGGTCGACGGGGGGCTGAAGACACCGCGCGACGTGGTCGTCGCGATACTGCTCGGCGCCGAGGAGTTCGGCTTCTCCACCGCTCCGCTGATCGTGGCCGGCTGCGTGATGATGCGGGTCTGCCACCTGGACACCTGCCCGGTCGGCATCGCCACGCAGAACCCGGTGCTGCGGGAGCGGTTCACCGGCACCCCCGAGTTCGTCGAGACGTTCTTCCTGTACTTCGCCGAGCAGATCCGCGAATACCTGGCCGCGCTCGGATTCCGCACCGTCGGCGAGGCGATCGGGCACGCGGAGATGCTGGACGTCTCGCACGCGATCACCCATCACCGGGCGCGCGGCCTGGACCTCGCGCCACTGCTGGAGATCGCGGACGTGGCGAGCGACTACTCCTGCACCAACCCTGCCCGGCACGACCTGTCCAAGACGCTGGACGCGACGCTGATCAAGCTGGCGGCCCCCGCACTGCAGGACGCCCGCGCGGTCCGGATCGACCTGCCGATCCGCAACGTCGACCGCACCGCCGGCACCATGCTCGGCTCGGAGGTCACCAGGGTCTTCGGCCCGGAGGGCCTGCCCGACCACACCATCGACATCCACTTGACGGGCACGGCCGGGCAGTCCCTCGGCGCGTTCCTGCCGCGCGGGATCTCCATCACGCTGGTCGGTGATGCCAACGACTACGTCGCCAAGGGACTGTCCGGCGGCCGGATCATCGTCCGGCCGGACGAGAACTCACCGTCCCAGGCACCAGGGGTGAAGACCCAGGTCATCGCCGGGAACACCATCGGCTACGGCGCCACCGACGGTGAGCTGTACCTGCGGGGACGGGTGGGTGAGCGGTTCGCGGTCCGCAACTCCGGCGCCCTGATGGTCACCGAGGGCACGGGCGACCACGCACTGGAGTACATGACCGGTGGGCGGGTCGTCATCCTCGGCCGGACCGGCCGGAACGTCGGCGCCGGGATGAGCGGTGGCGTCGGCTACCTGCTCGACCCCGAACCGGCGAAGGTGAACCCGGAGTTGGTCGACCTGGAGCCGCTGGACGCCGACGAGGTGCTCTGGCTCGGCGAGGTGATCAGCTCGCACGCCAAGCTCACCGGATCGACGGTGGCCGCCGCGCTGCTGGCCGACTGGCCGATCGCGGCCGTCCGCTTCTCCCGGGTGATGCCGCGCGACTACCGCAGGGTGCTGTCCCTGCGGGCGGAAGCGGCCGCCAGGGGAATCGACGCCGACGAGATGATCATGGAGGCCAGCCATGGCTGATCCCGCCGGCTTCCTGAAGTACGGCCGCCAGGGCCCGCCGCGGCGGCCCATCCCGTTGCGGCTCAAGGACTGGAACGAGGTTTACGAGCCGTTCGACGAGCAGGACACCAGGATCCAGGCCGCCAGGTGCATGGACTGCGGCGTCCCGTTCTGCCACCAGGGCTGTCCGCTGGGCAACATCATCCCCGAGTGGAACGACCTGGTCCGCACCGGGAAATGGGAGGAGGCGTCGGACCGCCTGCACGCCACCAACAATTTCCCCGAATTCACCGGACGGCTGTGCCCGGCACCGTGCGAGGCGGCCTGCGTGCTCGGCATAGGTGACGACCCGGTGTCCATCAAGCTGGTCGAGCAGCAGATCGCCGATCACGCCATCGACCACGGCTTCGGGCTCACCCCACGGCCGGCGGAGCTGTCCACCGGCAGGTCGGTCGCGGTGATCGGCTCCGGCCCCGCCGGACTTGCCGCCGCGCAACAACTTGCCAGGGCCGGGCATGCCGTCACCGTGTACGAGCGCGACAAGCGCATCGGCGGGCTGATGCGGTACGGCATCCCCGAGTTCAAGATGGATCGCGCCGTGCTCGACCGCCGGCTCGAGCAGATGGAGGCCGAAGGCGTCACGTTCGTCGCCGGCTGCAATGTCGGCGTCGACCTGACCGTCGACCAGCTGCAGGGTGATTTCGACGCGATCGTCATCGCCACCGGTTCCACCATCCCTCGGGAGTTGACCGTCGACGGCCGGCATCTGGACGGCGTGTACCTGGCGATGGACTACCTGGTGCAGCAGAACGAGGTCTGCGAGGGCACCCGGGAGGCCGTCGACATCTCCGCCGAGGGCAAGAAGGTGATCATCATCGGCGGCGGCGACACCGGCGCCGACTGCTACGGAACCGCGCTCCGGCAGAACGCCGCATCGGTCACCCAGTTGGACATCCACGTGATGCCGCCGGCCACCAGGGACCCGTCCACGCCCTGGCCGACCTACCCGTTGATGCTGCGGATCTCGGCCGCCCACGAGGAGGGCGGTGAGCGGGTTTTCGGGGTCAACTCCACCGCGATCGAGGGCACCGACGGCAGGGTCAGCGGCCTGCATCTGGTGGAGGGCAAGCGGATCCCCGGCGGTTTCATCGCCACCGAGGGCACCGATTTCCACCTCGACGCCGACATGATCCTGATCGCGCTCGGCTTTGTCGGACCCGATCGGCCGGGTCTGCTGGACGGTCTCGGAGTGCAGCTGTCCCCGCGCGGCACGATCGTCCGGGACTCCCAATACATGACCAGCGTGCCAGGGGTGTTCGTGGCCGGTGACGCCGGCCGCGGCCAGTCGCTGATCGTCTGGGCGATCGCCGAAGGCCGGTCCGCTGCGGCCGGGATCGATGCCTATCTGGCGGGCTCGTCGTTCCTGCCCGACCCGCTGGAGCCGACCGCGGTCGCGCTGCGCTGACAGCCTCCACTCGGCCGGACAAGTTCAGCGATACCTGCAGTGCTGCAACGGATGTCGTGCAGCCGAGGCGGCTGCCGCTGATGCGGCAGCGCTGCCGGATGGGGGTCCGTTGCGACCTGCTCGCACCGCCGTCGACCCTGCCATCGACCGGGTTTCGCCGGGCGAACCGGCGGCCGCACGAGGCTCGGCGAGTCCGGTGGGCGCCGCGGCGGTATCGGTTCAGAGCCGCTAGGGTAACCGCCATGACTCGTCGCGCGAAGATCGTTTGCACCATGGGCCCGGCGACCTCATCCGAGGAGGGAATCGCCGCTCTGCTGGACGCGGGCATGAACGTCGCGCGGTTGAACTTCTCGCACGGCGACTACGCCGACCACGAACTGATCTACCACCGGCTGCGGGACGCGGCGAAGTCCGCGGACAAGGCGCTGGCCATCCTGGCCGACCTGCAGGGGCCGAAGATCCGTCTCGGCCGGTTCGAGGAGGGCCCGCACGACTGGCCTACCGGCGAGCAGGTCACCATCACGGTCGAGGACATCGTCGGCAGCCGCAACCGGGTGTCCACCACGTACCGCGGGCTGGCCCAGGACGCCCGGCCGGGCGACCGGCTGCTCATCGACGACGGCAAGGTCGGGCTGGTCGTCACCCAGGTCGCCGGGAGCGATGTGATCTGTTCGGTCACCGAGGGCGGCC
>JGI20200J14955_1000120_pt1 | contig 17461 bp, 13 predicted proteins | sample NGESurshal092012_FD_14955 | JGI IMG/M metagenome (IMG submission 14955) | reverse complement strand
GCGGGCCTGTCAGGATTAGCTCAGCTTGGCAGTTCTCAGTATTTAGCCTTAGCAGAGTTGGTCGCCATACTGGCGGCTGGACTCCTGCTTTTGGCAGGCATTTTTCGGCTTGGTTTCCTGGCCGACTTCCTGTCGCGCACCGTATTGATTGGTTTCTTGACTGGGGTCGGAATACAGGTTGCCATTGGGCAATTAGNCGGGTTACTCGACCTCCGTAGAGGGGAGCNNGGATCTATCCAACAAATAATCAGTGCCTTTCAAGGGCTGCCCCAGACNAACCTGTTAACTCTACTCATTTCCATAACTGTCCTGATCACCATCCTGTTATTCGACAAATTCTTACCAAAATTTCCAGGTGCATTGCTGGCTGTGATCGGANCGATTATTGCCAGTTGGGTGTTCAATTTTGCTAGCCATGGAGTGTCGGTTGTAGGTTCTGTACCTAGTGGACTCCCCTCATTAGGGCTACCAGCCGTTTCACTGAGTGCAATTCCGCCAGTATTTAGCATTGCTTTCTCCTGCTGTATCGTTATTATTGCCCAGAGCGCAGCAACCTCTCGCGCCTACGCCTTTCGATATAACGAGCGTTTTAATGAAAATGTTGACCTAGTAGGTCTCGCTGCGGCTAATGTGGCTGCCGGACTGAGTGGAACGTTTGTTGTCAATGGTAGCCCTACCAAAACAGCCATTGTTGATACGGCTGGAGGACGTAGCCAGGTTTCCCACCTTACAACCGTGGCGATCGTGCTAATTGTTATACTTTTCCTGACGAAGCCAATCAGTTACCTACCCAATGCAGCCTTAGCGGCGATTGTATTTCTAATTGGACTCAAATTGATTGACATTCAAGGGATGCGCGATATCTTTCAGACCCATCGCGAAGAGTTCTACCTTGCTATCGTCACAGCCGCGACGGTAGTTTTTGTAGGAGTTAAAGTGGGCATTGTTTTAGCCATCATTCTTTCGTTGATCCTGCATGTGCGTCATAGCTACCGTCCCCACTCAGCGGTACTCATTCTCAGTGAAAACAATTTTTGGCAGCCAATCCCAGTCCGTCCTGGAAGTGTGTCAAAACCAGGTCTAATNATTTACCGCTTTAGTAGAGACCTATTTTATGCAAATGCCAGCCACTTTTCAGAGGAGGTTCAAAGCCTTGTCAAGAGTGCCGAATCACCCGTGAAGTGGTTCATCCTGGAGGCGCGAGCAATTACCGAAATCGACTACTCCGCATCCCAGACTATCCGGGATGTAGTTAAAGAACTATCCGTTCGGAACGTAGCTTTTATCGTGTCCGGTCTTGCACCAGATGTAAAAGCACAATTTGATAGGGACGGGCTAACAGACTTAATCGGTGTTGATCGGTTCTTTAATCACTTAGAGAATGCGTTGGAGGCTCTCCATTAGCGGGCGTGGGTTATCAGGAATAGCTAAACTTACCAGACTCAAACATCATATTCTCTAGGATTTCGGATGAGCCCTGATTGATTATGGTATAACGAAGCTAAAAATTCCGGACCTATATGCCGTTATCAAACCCGCGAATATCGCTTCGATGAGTGTGGCAGAAAAACTTGGTATGACCAACCTCGGTCCAACGGATTGCTTCTAAGACGAAGGCGATGAATTATTTGCAATTAATCTTAATCAAACAACTCACCGCTAGCTGCTAGGCCAGACGGGGGCCTTCGGTGATACGTAATGGAGATAGAGCTGACAAACCCTCGGTATGCCCTCTTTCTATAGTTCTTGTCATAACCGTAGAGATGAATTTAACCATGAAAAAATTCGCAAGCTCTTTACTCCTCGCTCTGACTTTAACTACTCCTCTGGTAATGTCAGCAGTCCAGGCAAAGACCACCGCACCGCAGTTAAAAGTTAGTCAAGCTGCTACTACTACGCCGGCCCCCACCCAGACCAAGCCACCGACCAAAACCCTAGAAACCAAGTCCAAAAAATCCACCACGGCCCAAGTCAATATAAACTCCTCTACCGAAAAGGAACTTCAGCAAGTCAAAGGCATTGGGGCGAAAACGGCTAAGAAAATTGTAGCGGGCAGACCCTATAAGAGCCTTGACGAGCTGACTACCAAGAAAGTCATGTCTGCTAAGGAGCTTGAGACCTTGAAAGCCCAGCTTGCCCTATAAAAGTGGATTGACCTTTGAGTTTTACGTACAAGTCAACACAAATTTAAGGAGTAAAAACCCATGCGTTATGTGAAACAAGTTGGAACATTTCTAAGCCTTGGAGCCCTCATTCTGGGCCTAGCTGCCTGTGGTGGAAAGAAGAAAACTGGAGAGAATGTCACTCCTACTCCTACGACAGCCCCTGCGGGTGAAGGTCCTAAGCAGTAACTAGCTGCCTTAATACCAATTCTCAATGACTGTGCATTATAGACATCCTAATAAGGATAAGCATTTTAGGCATCTGATTTAGTGCAAGACGGAGCAGAATTGGTATATAAAAATTATCGGCATGACCTGCAAACCGCTGCAAGCGTGAAACACTGGTTAAGACAGAAACAGCTAGCCATTGGCCTACTCCTAGGCTTTTTAATCCTGCTGCTAGCCAACGATACAGCTATCGGAAAAGGGTTTGGAAATACCGGAACAGTAACCGTTGAGGTTACACCGGGACATCCCGCCAATACTTTCTTACCAAATCAAGCCTTAGGTGCTGGTTTGGATGGTTTAGAAGAAGGCGATGTAGCCCACCTCTACACGTCCGAGAATATCCGCCAGATGAAAAGTGCTGGGTTGGGCCCAATCTCTTATCGTCTGCGAACCGAATTGGGGATTGAAGCCTGGCACTGGAATGAACAAGGTACTTGGAGCAATCCCGAACATCGACAAGGTTACTGGACTTCCAGCGATCGCACCGATACGCCCGTTTTGCTCTCTCACGGCTATCGCCTGCCGCGTCGGGGTAACACGCTCGATCAAGCTGGCCATGATGGATATTCCCGTCTCGACGACGGTGACACGACTTCTTTTTGGAAAAGCAATCCCTATCTGGACAAACACTATACCGGAGAAGACAATTCCCTTTACCCTCAGTGGGTTCTCGTAGACCTGGGACAGCGACGCAAAATCAACGCAGTGAAAATCCTCTGGGGCCTGCCCTATGCCACTCGCTATCAGGTGGAATACTGGGATGGAGCGGATCTTGAATATCTCAATGATATCGAGCCTGGTCAGTGGCGTGTTTTTCCTTGGGGACAAATTTCAGCAGGAACAGGAGGGAAAAACCTACACCACCTCAGCCAAACGCCAATTTCAACGCGCCATCTGCGAATTGTACTAACCGAAGCTTCGGGTGTCGCTCCCTCAGGTTCAAAAGATATCCGGGATAGTCTGGGGTATGCCATTCGGGAAATTTACATCGGTACGCTGGACAAAAGGGGACAGTTTAACGATGTCATGAGGCATGGCAAGAGAAAAGATCGCCAGACCATTATTTATGCTTCCTCAACCGATCCCTGGCATCGAGCATCCGATCGAGATCCTAATGTTGAACAACCAGGGTTCGACCTCGTTCTTCGCAGTAACTTGACTAACGGACTACCCATGCTTACCCCTGTGGGCGTGTTCTACGATACCCCGGAAAATGCGGCAGCACAAATTCGCTTTCTCAAGGCGCGCGGATATCCTGTCCGCCAGATCGAAATGGGGGAAGAACCGGACGGACAGAATATCCTTCCAGAACACTATGCTGCGCTTTACGTTCAATTTGCCCAGGCCATTCACGCGGTCGATCCAACCTTGCAACTGGGCGGTCCTGGCTTCCAAACAGATATTGAAGGATGGAATACTTTTCCTGATGCCCAGGGCAACCGTTCTTGGATGAATCGCCTACTTAAATATCTGAGCGATCGCCATCACTTCGACGACTTTAACTTTTTCTCCTTTGAATGGTATCCGTTTGACGATCTGTGCCAACCGACTGCTCCCCAGTTGGCTCAAGCACCTAGCTTAATGACCAAGGTGTTCCAACGCCTCCGACAAGATGGCGTTCCTACCACAATTCCTTGGATTATTACGGAGTATGGCTACTCCTCCTCTGCCGGGCAGCCCGAGGTTGAAATGCCCAGTGCCCTACTCAATGCTGAGATTGTGGGTCAGTTCCTCACCTTAGGGGGCAATACAGCTTATCTCTATGGTTATCAACCGAACGTCCCAATCCGCGAAGTAAAGGGGTGTAATACTTGGGGGAATCTTATGTTATTCCTAGCGGATGATCGAGGGCGAATCCACTCGCCAATGCCTACCTACTACGGTGCCAAGTTGTTAACTCAGGAATGGGCACAACCCGTGAATCAGCCCCACCAACTGTATAATGCTTCTTCCGACATTCGCAACCGTCAGGGGCAACCTTTAGTTACTGCCTATGCCGTTAATCGTCCCGACCACCAGTGGGCAATCTTATTGATTAATAAGGACCCGAAACGCGCTTGGCCGGTTAAGATTCTTTTTCGCCAGAAACCCGACCATAAGCTCTCCTTCCTTCAGGATAAGCTGGATGTCTTTCAGTATTCTTCTAAGCAATATGTCTGGCATCCTCAAGGGGAAAATGGCTATCCCAGGCGCAGCAGACCGCCAGAGCATTTCACGCTGCAAGGCAACGCCGCAACCCAGATTGCCCTCCCTGCCTATTCACTGACGGTGGTGCGGGGAATGAATCCAAATCTGCTGAGCAAATAACTTTAATCTGTTGTTAATTTCCTCCACNGCTTTTAGTATTGAAGTGACTTTCTAGTTATCCAATGTGTCTATTCGGTCACTGGCCTGAGCCCTCAGCAAATGGGTAATCTCTGGCTGAGCGCTGGGGTCGAATCCATAGCTACGCATCTCCGCTAAAGTTTTTTCGAAGTCCCAATGGTCGTGTTGAAGACGGTACAGCGCGACCATGCCTCCGGTGCGATCCCGGCCATGTTGACAGTGAACATAGATAGATTTGGTTATTTTCGGGTTGTTGGTCATCGCTAGAAAAGTAGCAATCTGTTCCTTACTAGGCGCTCCGTACATAGGCAGGCTTACATACTTCAGCCCCAGCTTGCGCGCAACTCCCGCTTCTTCGGTGGGTGACATCGGTAGATGTGGAGGTGTTAGGCTGCAATTCTGGGCGACTCTACTTTTTACTCGGTTCCCTTCGGCCTCACCCTTGCGCAGATCGATAATCGTGGTTACGCCCAATTTTTTCAGCCGTTCTAGCCCTACCTGAGTTGGGGCACTGCCCCGATAAAATGGCAGGGAAGGATGATCTTTCTTAAATAGGGATGGCACCAGATTGGAATTGTAAAGGTCTGCATCTCCTGGACGTTCCCTACAACTTGCGGCAAGAGCGGGTCGGCTAAATATGACTTCGGACGAACATAGGGCCATCCCAACGGGCAGGGCAATCACCATTAAGGAGTGTAGAAAACATTGGCTGTTCGATGTCCGTTTTTTTCTGGGTTCTGACTGTATCTTGTCTGAATTCAGCATGGTCAATAAGCATCCAGAAAATCCCAGTTTCTAGACTAACACGACCAAAGTTATCGTTTATATAATGGCTCGTCTTCTACAAAATTACAGCAATTCCAAATTAGTTTTTTTGCACAACGCTCCGAAATGTCAATTAGCAGCCAGAATACTGCCTTTTGGTGGGATTAAGGATTCTTTCAAAAGTGAATTTTCGATGCATCGCCTCTCCGTCTACCGCTATCCAGGTAATGACTCGTTTGACCGCATTACTTAAACTTTTGTCGGTATCGAGTACTTGCACAGAACGACAATCGGGGTATACAGCGTTTGGCGGTAGTGAACTCCTTGCGCTTAGAGCACCTTTTGAGTCAGCGCTTCCGGTAATAATTGCTCAAACGTCAGGGCAAGGCTGTTCTGACACTTTTGCTTAAGGATTTCTGCTCGATTTGCCATAGTAATGGGATGATTTTGTGGGCCTCTGAGGCTCTGATTCTCTCATATCGAGCCTGGAGGCCTTTTTCTACCCCCTTATTTCAGTGCCATTATAGATCTCTCTGAGATTGTGGATTACCTGGAGGCGTTCAATGGCGGTGGAAAAATCGCTAATTGACTTTTCGGAGTTTTAGTCAAACTCATCCTCCTTTTTTCCGCTTTCCTATCTCGGTTATACCCCGATGTGGGATTGCATCTTTTCAAGGGTTTGGGCAAGAATACCACCCTACTTTAGTAAATAAATAATAAGACCGAAACAATAGTTTATCAAACCGAAAAATCGTTCAATGACATTTTATTTTCAACCTCATATAGTTATGACTATTCAATCCTGGAGTTGGGCAAAAAAATCCATTATTAAAAGGGCTACTATGCTGAAAATACCACCTAATTATCCAAATAAGCGAAATATAGCGGTTCTCGTTCAATTGAGGTACATAGAGCACCTAAGCCTTATACAGTCTCATTTCTGGTGTGCCCCATCCGAACTCGAAAGGCTATAGGCGGAATTATTTTCATCTAATTTTCGGATTGATTCGGGATATGTGTAAAACAGTGCCACGAAGCCTCAAAGTTACCAGTCTGTCTAAGTTTTGGCAATCTCAATCGGCAAATCAATCGATCTTGGACTGATTAGCAGAAAAATATCTACTTCAATAGGAACCTCGCTATGCCTACATTTCGAGTCATGACCTGGAACATCGAAAACCTCTTTCAGTTTGGCGACGAAGGCGGCCCCAAAACCGAAGCTGAATATGAACAAAAACTTCAGAGTTTGGCAAAAGTCATCCTAACGCTTGCTCCGGATGTTTTAGCCCTCCAGGAAATCGGCGGCCCAGAAGCCTTCAACGACCTTGTAGATCTGCTTCAAAACAATTACCCACATTTTCAACTTTCCACCCATCCTGATCCCCGAGGCATCCGCGTCGGCTTCCTTTCAAAACTCAACATCAAAGCCCACGAAGAAATTGTAGACTTCCCTCAAACCGGACTCCCAAGCGTCCCCGGCATCGACTCCAAAGGAAAGCTGGTTGAAGTCACCCAACTGGGTCGTGGAGCTCTGCGAATTCTGGTCGAACCTACCCAAAATCTCTCCATCTATCTGCTCACCACCCACCTCAAATCTAAACTCCTCAGCTTTCCCAGTTCCACTGGAGGTTCACGATTTAACCCCAAAGACGAAGACGAGCGAGCACGAGTCGCCGGAATCGCACTCTTGAAACGCACCGCTGAAGCCGTTGCCCTGCGCGTTAAAGCCAACGAACTGCTGGAGGGTAATGACACACAAGCCTTGATTCTGTTGGGTGATTTGAATGATGTCGTTAATGCGGCCACCACCCAGATCCTCAACGGTCCAGGTGGTAGCGAAATTGGCACCTCCGGTTTCGATCGAAAAGACGAAGGAGACAATACGCGATTATTCAACCTGGCTCCCCTAATTCCGCTAGAAAGACGCTTTTCCCGGATCAACCAGGGCAACAAAGAACTCATCGATCACATCCTGGTCAGCCAGGAACTCCTTCCTGGTCAGCCGCGCCATGTTCCCACCGTTGATAGCCACATTGATATATTTGGCCCATTACCATCCGTCACACCCAATCCTGGGGTACGACGAGGCAAATCCGCTTCTGACCATGCCCCCGTTACCGCAACATTTGAACTCTAATATCATGTCGTGTTAAATGCACATTATTAAGCTGCCTTTGCTGTAGGAAGCCAGTGTTATGCGCTACTTCGCCAGAAATGGCGCGATAGTGGCAATGGAAATGGAGGCACGAATGACTAGATCATTTGCACAATTCGATGGCCCACGCCTGGTACGACAAGAGGAACTGGTCGCTTCTGAAAGGCTGGATCGTGTTTGCTTTGGGGGTCCAGAGATCGACAACGAAGCAGAAATACTTGCGAATTACGTTCCACCAAAGCACGGAGGAATGTATGTCTTAGCCCACGAAGGCAAACTGGTTTCACAGATTGACACTATCCATGACCGTATCAAAATGTGCGACGGACATATCCAAGCGGGAAGCATTGGTGGAGTATGCACTCACCCTGATTATCGCGGCAAACAACTGGCGAGTCATCTGTTGGAATACTGCACACAGCAATTAGTTGAGGAGGGGGCAACGCTCATGCTGATTTCCGGTGCACAGGGGATATATACCCGACTCGGTAACGTACCCCAAGGTCGATATCTTAGCTTTTCGATCAAACCCGAGCAAGGTAGTCAATGGCGGTCAACGCCAGCGGACCTCGTTGCGCGCAGAGCAACTAGCGCCGACACTCTGCTCTGCAGTGTGCTTTACCAAGCCGAACCCGTTCACTTCGTTCGCCAGAATTCCGATTTCTCTGTGGCACTGCAGGATCCGATGAGAAATACTTATGTTTATGCTGACCAATGGATCATCGAGCGCTCTGGTCAAGCAATAGCATATCTGTTCTTGGGAAGCCCGTGGGGGGTGGAGTTAGGAGCAGGTATTCGACATGTAGGCGAATATGCTGGTAGTCGCTTGGCACTGGCAGACGCTCTCAACACGATCATGACTAAGTGCCTTGAAGGAATTATCCTGGCCGGTAGCTTGGCAAGATATAGAGTTGATTCAATTGCTGCAAGACAGCGGGTATAACGGGACCGCAACACCTCTGCACGATCATACCCTGCGTATTATCAACTTCCCCGGATTCATGGATAAACTGCGTCCAATCCTGCGGGCGCGGCTGGATGCAAATTTGTTGCGCGGCTTACGCTTTAAACAGAGCGGCCCGCTATTAGGCGGACTTGGAACCGATCGGTATACAATCACTCGAGGATCTGATCGCCTCGAATTGGATGGTGCGTCAATGACACACCTGATTATGGGAAAAACTGAACTCGAAGCCGAACCTATTAACCTTCCCGGCGCATTGGCAGAAGTGATCCCGGCGCTGTTCCCATTACCTTCCTTCCTGCCAGGCTTGAATTACCACTAGGTCAATATCACCAGGAAAGACGCAGCCCTTGTTTTTTCAAGGCTTGTTGCAATTGTGGCATCAATTTTCGCGGCACGATTTGAACTGGAGTTAGATCGGGTGGTGCTTCAGTTAGAAGCCAGCCAGCCGTTACTCCTGCTGCTGCGCCGATACTCCACTCGCTGTAGTGAATGCGGGTAACGGCATTAACAATGTGAGTGACGGCAATGCTTTTACCACCGATCAAGAGATTATCAATCCGCTGGGGAATTAAACTCTCTACTGGAATCAAAGTCGGTCTGACAAAAAACTCTCTCGCAGGTGCGCCCGTAGCCTCGTTTGATGGTTTCCAGTTGCGATCGCGGCAACCATGCAAATCTATATCATAGTGTGTTAGAGCTACCGCCGTTGCCCGGAAGTTACGCCCACCTGACAGATCGGTTCGCAGATCCGGTTCCCGCATGATAAATTCGTTCTGCCTGTAGGCTTTACGTCCCAAAATCCTTCGCCCTTCCCTGATGTAAGGCATCATACTTAACCCAGAAACCGTACCCATAGGCGACTCGGCACCAGATAAATGTGCCAGAGGAAAGCCTGGTTTAGTTTGGGTTGCGATCAGCCATTGTGAGAACAGTAATGCATGATTTTCTGCCTCCTTGAGTGCGTTTAAGGAAAGTCCCCCCATCCAGTTCTGACGTTGCCCAGAAGCAGCAAGCAATTTCTCTGTCAGAATTAAAGGTGGATTCATCCAACTCCAGTCATTACCTCGGCTCCAATTAACAAGCGTCAGGTCTCCAGGGCTGGGAGTCGCCACAAAAGGATTATTACGGGTAAGACTGACAAGGCGGCGGTAGTTGAAAAAGCTGCGTCCTGCAAACATGGGAAATCCTTCTAGGGAAAACTCCCGTTGATGCTCTGCTACAGAGATTCCAGTTTGGATGCTAGCTAGTTGTTTGCGGCTGGAACCGCCATCATTGTGAATTGCCAGCACGAAGGGAAAGGTGAATGCCTGGGTGCATTCTGAGTTGTCCTTGGCTGCTGCATGGGGTTCACCTGTAGTAGCATGAGATTCCGATCCCAGGCGATAGGGGATGTCTGCCCATCCTACCAATTCCCCCGTATCAGTGGCATCGATGACTATCATTCGCCCGTTTGGTGGAGGAATGAGACGCAACGGCACTTTCTCAAACGTGCGATCGCCATACCAGGAATACCAGGAAGTCAGCTCTTGCGAAAGCCTGCCTTGCGGGACATAGTTGCGCTCGTGCGGTATCCGGCGTACTGCATAAATAGCTGTAATCTGCTTACCCGTGCTGTTAAATTCGGCTCCTTTAAAAGCGATCGAGGTTCCCCAACGGCTGCCAAGAGCTAGTCTGGATGAAGACTGTAGCAGTTTTTCTGCTGCTGCGGCTCCAGCCTTGGGGGGAAAGCAGAGCGTTCCTACCCAACAGCTATTAATATCTTTTACTTGTCGGGGGGAAGAAATATTAGTCCAAGCGGGAAGATCTACTAGCTGCTGCGCGATCGACTGCCTGAATTTACTCCAACTTGCTGAGTAATTTTTCAAGGCCCGCATTTTCAGCGATTCATCTACCGCTGATACCCCTTGGGAACTAATTTGTCCTCCCAGCCAAGGACTGAGTTCGATTAAGCAAGTCTTAGCGCCAGATTGCATGGCATGGGATGCAGCCGCCACTCCCCCCAAAGAGCCACCAATGACAATGACTGAGCATTCCCAAGTTTCTTGGGGTGCTGGTAGGGGTGATAGCCGGGGCCAGCCATTGGATAAAACTAAAGGATTAGCCTTAGCCGTTGCTTGAGGAGGTAGTGTTATTGCCCACTTTCGGACTACGCTAGTTAGAGCCGAAAGAGCAGGTTTTGGTTTAAAGTAAACCAAGCTAACTGCAACCAAGAAACCCAAGACTGACATCAAGAGGATAAGTTGGTGGCGGGATAGATGTCGCTTCACGGGTTTGGCCTTTGGGCAGTTGGTAGTGAGGAAGTAGTGGTAAACCTCAAAGCGTTACCAGTTCTGCATTATAGCCATGAATGAAGTACCAAATCACTCCAATGTGATTGTCGAGCTTTTTGGAGAATGATAGTTATCGACTCTTCGAGAATGTCCACTCTTTAGGCGGAAGGTCAATCCGGGAGTACATCGAAATCTTCTACAACCGTCAAAGGCGTCACTCTCACCTTGGCAGTGTGTCTCCCGCCCTGTGTGCTCAAAATTTCCGCATACAACAGCGGGATGCTTGAAACGCGAGTGTCCACTATAGCCAGGACACCTCAGAAGTTTTTATAGGGCCAATACAGACATGACACAGGTACGACACAGCTATAACAAATTTAAATGTAAGCGTGTTACTCGGTGACATCAAGCAACACCTCTCCCTGCATGACATACTTCTATGAATAAGCTCCCAATTTTTCATGACCCGTCAGGCCAACGCTGGCGCTGGATTTCCTCTGCCTCTGTAGCTCTTGGAATAGCTATCACTGCACTGTTAGCAAGCTTTGCGATCAGTATTTCAGGGGCTCCACTACGGGGGGTTCTGTCCATCAAACCAGCGCAGGGCCTTCTAAAAGCAATTAATATTGACACTGCAGAAGCAAAAATCTTTGACAAACATTTAGCTAAATCTTCTATAGCAACCTATAAGAAGTTAGCGCNCCCAAGTTCTCCTCCTCTTTCTATTGGTTTTTATGTAAATTGGGATGANTCTTCCTATGCATCTTTAGCAAAAAATATTCATCAATTAGANTGGCTAATACCTGANTGGCTCCACTTAAACGCAGGAGATGAACCCCTTAAATATGACATTGATAAAAAGGTTATTGCCTTAGTCAAGAGTAAAAATCCTTCGCTAAAAATATTTCCCCTCATTAATAATTTCGATAAAAATGACTGGCAAACAGAACCGCTAACCCATTGGATGCACAAGGCAGAATCCCGCACGTTACTCATTAATAAACTTACCAACTTCGTTCAGGGAAACGGCTTTGATGGTATAACGATTGATTTTGAGAATGTGCCNAAAACGAGTCAAGTAGACTTACTTACTTTCATGTCAGAGCTTCATAAAGTCTTTGCTGCCCGTGGTTGGCGCGTGGTTCAAAGTGTTCCCGTCGGTGATCCCGATTGGAATCTACCTCGCTTCGCTCAAGTAACCGATGACTTGATTTTGATGGCCTATGACCAACACTATAATTCAGGACAACCAGGGCCTGTTGCGGCACAAGATTGGTTCGAAGATACCATAGATCAGCCTATGAACAAGCTGGATCCTGCTCATACCATCATCGCTATTGGCAACTACGGCTACGACTGGAAAGTCGATAAAAAAGGAAATACAGAAGGAGCCGAGGTAACCTACCAAGAAGCCATGCTTTCTGCGCGAGATTCCGAAGCCTCTATTCACTTTGATGGAACGATGAATCCGCACTTTGCCTATGAAGAATCAGGCTATATCCATAAGGTATGGTTTCTNGATGCAGTGACTGCCTACAATCAGGTGCAGGCATCGAAGGATTATCATCCAGCAGGCTATGCTCTGTGGCGTATGGGTTCAGAAGACCCCTCAATCTGGCAGTTTTTCACTCATCAGAACCTAGGTAATGTTCCGAATAAAGGGCTTGTTGCCACCCTCAAAAACATTCACTTTGACTACGATGTGGACTTTGAAGGTGTGGGAGAAATTCTGCAAGTGAAGGCGGTACCTACCCAGGGAAAACGTATGCTCAAGACTGATTCGGAAGGATTGATTGAGCATGAAGCCTATACAAAATATCCATCGGCCTATGTAATACAGCGCACCGGCAACCAAGACCCAAAAGCAGTTGCCCTCACTTTTGACGATGGACCTGACCCTCAGTGGACTCCCCAAATATTGGAGATACTCAAACAGAAAAAAGTACCTGCCACCTTTTTTGTCATCGGTCAAAATGTCAATCGCGCCTCTTGGCTGCTCAATCAAATGGTCCAGGACGGCCATGAACTAGGGAATCACACGTACACCCATCCAAACCTGGGGGCGGTCCCCACAGAAGTTACCGACTTAGAGCTAACCGCCACTGAACGCTTAGTGGAAAGCGTCACCGGGCACCAAATGCGACTGTGGCGTGCGCCCTACTTTGGAGACGCAGAACCTAAAACTCCCAACGAGGTAGAACCAATCCTGGAAGCACAACGGAAGCTTAACTACATTGCCGTCGGCTTGCGGGTAGACCCTGATGATTGGGATATTGACGACCCCAATCCTGAACAGCGGGCTAACGCGGAGAACATCACGCAACGAACCATAGCAGGGGTAACTGCCAAAGACTCTGAAAATTCCACAGCCGCTGAAGAACACGGGCAGATTGTGCTCCTTCACGATGGCGGAGGTGACCGCTCTGCAACGGTCGCCGCTTTACCTCGTCTGATTGATGAATTGCGGGCGCGTGGGTATCACTTTGTAACGGTCGGCACCCTGGCTGGACTCAACCCAAACGCAGTCATGCCCATCGTTCCTAAAGGTGACACCTTGACCAATCTCTCCGATGCCGTTGTCTTCTCCGCAGGAGAGCTATCCCAAGGGGCTCTATATTGGATTTTCACCGCTGGAATCGTCTTAGGGATTTCACGCATTATCCTGATCACGGGAGTCGCCATTGTCCATCAGCGCAGAGAAAAACCTGCTTTCTCCCCTACTTATAGGCCCTATGTTTCTATCGTGATACCTGCCTATCGAGAGGAATCGGTGGTTAATCGAACGATCAGCACCTTATTGTCTAGCGATTATGAAGGTGAATTTGAAATCATTATGGTTGATGATGGTTCTCCTGACCGGACTTTTGANGTTGTTAAAGAGAACTTCAAAGACCATCCAAAAGTCAGNGTGTATAAAAAGTCCAATGGAGGTAAAGCCTCTGCGCTCAACTACGGGATTGAAAAGGCCAAGGGTGAAATTATCATTGCCTTAGATGCCGATACGCTCTTTCCTAATGATGCTATCGGTTTACTGATTCGCCATTTTGAAAACCCGAAGATAGGGGCCGTGGCAGGGAATGCAAAAGTAGGCAACCGAATTAATCTAGTGACCCGTTGGCAAGCCCTTGAATATATCATTAGCCAAAATCTAGATCGTAGAGCTTTTGCTTTATTCAATTGCATCACGGTAGTGCCGGGAGCCATTGGAGCCTGGCGGAAATCAGACATCTTAGCCGCAGGTGGATTCAGTTCTGATACCTTGGCCGAAGATCAAGACATGACGATCACCATCCGCAAGACAGGTCAGATCATTGCTTATGAAGAGAAGGCTCTGTGCTACACAGAAGCTCCTGATACCCTAGCAACCCTAGCAAAACAAAGGTTCCGTTGGGCTTTTGGCACGTTGCAATGTGCTTGGAAACATCGAGATGCTATGCTATCGACCAAACAGGGAACCTTGGGATTTATCGGATTACCGAATACTTGGATATTCCAAATCATCTTTTCCTTGATTTCCCCGATTACCGATTTAGTATTTATTGGCTCCATTGCCTCACTCTTCATCAACAAATGGCAACATCCGAATCCGATGGAGTATTCATCGACTGACGCTATAGTAATTCTGCTCTACTTTTCTCTCTTTTTGACGGTAGACCTAGTAACTTCATTCATCGCATTCCGGCTAGATAAAGAAGATAATTCATTGATCCTTTGGCTTGTTATACAGCGCTTTGTCTATCGACAAGTTATGTACTACGTGATGATCAAATCAGTACTCACTGCCTTGAAGGGATTAGCCCCAGGCTGGGGAAAGCTGGAACGCAAGGCTACCGTCACCAATGTTTCAAAGACTTAAACCGCGTCTACGATGAAACCCGTTGTTTTTCCTAAGGCAAACCTCCAGGTTCCAAACTGGACCTGACTACTAGTCCAGACGGGGGTCTCCCGGAGGCCAAAGGTGATACGTAATGAATATACATCTGACAAATGCTCGGTATGTTCTCCTTCTATATTGCTTGTCATAACCCTAGAGATGGATTTAACCATGAAAAAATTCGCAAGCTCTTTACTCCTCGCCCTGACGTTAGCTACTCCTCTGGTAATGCCAGCAGTCCAGGCAAAGACTGCCACACCACAGCTGAAAGTTAGTGAAGCTACTACGACTACCACCACCAAGAAGTCAAAAGCTAAAAAATCTAACACCATGACAGCAGCTCCTGCGAAGACAGCAGCTCCTGCGAAGACAGCAGCTCCTAAGACAGAGATGGCTAAGCCTGTAGCACCTGCTAAATAAGTAGTAATGCCCCTCCTTTGACACGCAAGTATGATGCCGACGCAAGTCGGCTTTTTTATTAGGCGATCGCTTTAGCAATGGCAAAAGCAGCCCCAGCAGCGAGGCCCCCGATGAGGAGAGTCTGGAGTGCACTCCGCAGAGGCCCTGTACCTGTGAATTGGCCTTTGATATAGCCAAACAGGGCCAGCGCGATCAGGGTAAAGGCCACAGAGAAAGAGAATGCTGTGCCTACATTAGTGGAAAAGATATAAGGCCCCAGAGGAATTAATCCTCCCGTAATATAGGCTCCCGCAATCGTCAGGGCACTGGTAACCGCACGTTTGGGATCAGTCTTTTCGAGTCCCAGTTCGAAACGCATCATGAAGTCTACCCAGGCCTCTGGACGTTTGCGCAATGCCTCAATAATCGGTTTGCATTGTTCTGGAGTTAAGCCATAGGATTGGAGAATTTGCATAACTTCTGCAACTTCAGCTTGAGGCTTTTCCTTGATTTCCCCTTGCTCCCGTGCCCGCTCACTTTCGTAATGCTCTGCATCACTGCGGGCAGCTAAATAACCACCCAAACCCATGGCAATGGAACCCGCTACAATCTCAGCCAATCCAGCCGTAACGATAACATGGGGGTCTGCCACAGCTCCTGATAATCCTGCGGCCAGGGCAAAAGGTACCGTTAGCCCATCCGACATGCCAATGACAATATCTCGGACGGTCTCGCCCGCCGTGAAATGTCGCTCAATATGGGCTGTTTGGGGCATGATTACCCTCCCGAATTATGCTCATCTTAGCCCAGCGCAGGAAAAGGGATAGATACGGTGAAAAGCCTCTAAGAGGGCAACCGAGTAGCGATAGAAGACCGATTCAGCTGAGAAGCACATGGAGCTAGATGAAGCAATCCGCACCACAAGATCTCGCAAGGCCTCTGGGGGTCCAGCTCATTACCTTGCAAAAAGGAATATGGGGGAGTGTTCTTTTAATCGCTGCGATCGTTGTAGGCATTCTGCGATGGGAGCATATCGCACAACCTGTCCAATTCATTCTTGAAGAGCTAAGCATAGACCCCCGCAGTCGCCTATGGAGCTTTCTGGTAGGGTTGTTACCCTCCATAGATCTCCGACAGTTAACCCGGTTGAGTATCTTTCTCTTTCTCTATGCGGTTGTTTCTTTAGTAGAGTCCTGGGGGGTTTGGTATCGCAAACTCTGGGTCGAAATCTTTTTAGTCCTTGAAACTGCGGCCTTCTTACCTTTGGAGATTATTGAACTGACCAAAAAGCTTTCTTTTTTGAAGCTTGGATTATTTGTCATTAATCTATTGATTGTTATATATCTAGCCAATGAATTTTGGCGCAAATGGCAAGCGGAATCTACAAAGAATAAATCCCTGTAAAAATCATCGCTGGACGACCCTATACTTCCCCTAAAGACCTAGTGACCCATCTTGAAAACTAGCGGAATGTGCCACTATCTTCAAAGACCAATCGTCCAAATCCAACGAATTGCTTGACTGCTTTACTGCCGGAGGGAAAAGCATTCACCTCAAATAAGTAAGTACCGCCAAGAGAGGGGTTGCGCATCAATCCAAACTGTACGGTGACCGTCTGTGGAGCAAGGATGGGCTCTAGAAAATCAATGAGGACCGTTCTCCCTTCGATATTAATCTGGGTTGGAAGCACCCGTTGGGCGACTTGGGGCCGCATCGCGTTGGGTTCCGTGGGAATAAAAGCAATAATATTTTCTTTCTTGGGCAGGTTGGTTCCAAAAGGGCCAAACTCGCCAGGCACAGTAATACTAATTCGGGCTAGCGGTTGCTTGACTTTTGCAGGAATCTGAATGGCAAACTGGTAAGTGGCTGGATAGAAATTTATATAGTCAAAGGTACTTGCTGCGCGGGTTAATTTGAGCGCCGTTTCAAAAGCAGTGGGAAATTCTGTCGCAGAAGGACTATCGGGAATTGCTTGGACTGTCAGAGTTAGGGTGGTTCCAAGAAGAAAGACTGAGATACTGTGCCCTAGCGGTTTAAAGGCTTTGCTGAAGTGGTTGAGAGGATTGCTTGCCATGGATCCATCCTGTTGCCGGTCTCAAGTTCTTTTATTCTGGTGCATGACCTTAGATCTGCACCGTGTTCGCTGTATTTTCTGTACAGTGGATGTGTCAGTCTTGGTATGAGCTATGGAGATCTTTGGTATTGGTCCTCTGGAGTTAACTCAGATCTTGCACCAATCTCAATAAGGGTTGCCAAAGGAACAAAAATCTGGAAAAAAGGGCGTAAGAAATAATCATCGGACGGTTATGGAAACCA
>JGI20200J14955_1000119_pt1 | contig 17484 bp, 13 predicted proteins | sample NGESurshal092012_FD_14955 | JGI IMG/M metagenome (IMG submission 14955) | reverse complement strand
GGTGTGCGCGACGATCACGATCCAGGTCCACCGGTCAGCGGCCTCGGGGGTGCGGATCTTCGGGGTTGTCCAGCCCAGGGTCTGTTTGAACAATCGGAAGGTGTGCTCGATATCGAACCGCCGCAGGAACGATCGCCAGAGCCGATCGACATCTGTTGGTGTCGGCCCGGTTTCCGAGCACCACAACCACACCGGCTTCGGATGCCGGTCACCGGGCAGGTGATCCACCGTCAGCCGGATCACTGTTCCCTCGATGATCGGGGGTGGCCCCTCGTGGTCGGCCCACGCGCCGCGGTGGGACAACCTGGGGTGCAACCGGTCCCACGTTGCGGTGTGCGCGGTTCCGTAACGGCTGGTGTCGCTGGTCGTGGTCACCTCCGGTTCCGGCCAGCTGCTGGGGTCGGCGAATGTGAACTCCGGGCCGTGCCGCGCCGGCCGCCCGGTCCGGCCCGGTGGCGGGGCGGGGAACTGCAGGACCGGTCCGAGCGCAACCGGCCCAACAACTGAACCGGCAGGTCGGCGAGCAGGAACGCCAAGTCACGTCGTATCCGGAGTCGAAAGACCAACAGGATGTCCAGGTCGCCATCCTTGACGTGCCCGGCCGCCCGGAGCCGCCCGACGACCTCACGGACCTGCGTGGCGGTGACGGTGGTGTCGTCGTCGTCCGGTTCAGGCGCACCGCGTCCAGTACCGCCGTCCACGAGGTGCGACCCGGTTCCACCGCGGCGACGACGGAGTACGGCCAGCCCGGGATCATCTGCGCCTGATTCTTGCCGCGGCCGTGGACGTGGCAGAACAGCCGTTTCGCGCTGCTCGGCGCGTCGGGGCGCAGCCACGGGCTGACATCGATGCCCAACGTGATCCGACCGTCGGTGCCGCGGGGCAGCTTCAACGCGGCGATCGCGAATTGCAGACCCTTGATTTCGATGGCGCCGCAACTCAAACCGTCGTACAGGGCGCCGTGACCGCGGCGGTGCTCCGGGCACAACGACAAATCGACCAAGGTAGTGACCGGACCCGGAGAACACAACACCGCGTCGGTCAACTCGAACAACGCGTCCGCCCGCGTAGACAGACAGTCGTAGAACTTCGCACGGAACGCCTCAAGATCACCAAGCCCGGCCGGACCGGCTTCCCCGGACACCTCTGGATACGGCACACTGATACCCGCGGCCACCGCCTGCGTCTTCAAAAGTTCTGTGAGAGGAACCCGAAGATGATCACGCGGTGGCCGTACCACGTCATCGCGACACGCCGGACAAGATCAACAACAGCTGTCAGACACGAGCAGACAGGCTAAACGCCAAGCTCAAGGCTTCAGCATCTATACATGCTCGATCCCTTCGCAGGGTTCGTGTCTGGCGTACAGCTTGGGCGACATGGGTTGGCTCATGTGGGTGCATGGGTCGCGGATGACGTCTACGAGCCGTCGACCATCACGAGCGTCATGCCGTCCGCTGAACAGGTGGTGGAACTGGACGCGGCTGGGCTGTACTGCTGCTTGATCAGACGGGACAACTACATGAAGCACGACTTCGCTGTGATCGACCCGAGTGCGTATGGGCCATGGCTGACCTCGACCGCGAAGAGCGGTGTGAAGCGTAGGAGCTCATCCCATGTTTGCTGCAGCGGGCACGGCGGCATCGGCCGATCCATCTGCGACAGTGCCGCGGTACCAGGGCTGTGCCTGGCGAAACCCAGCGACCCATGTTGCGGCGCAGGACTTGTGGGACGCGCTGCGTTGTCAGGGGGCTGATCACCTGCCCCACCGGCCGGCAGCTGCCGAACATGCCCTGTTTTCCTACACCCTCCGAATGCCCGCAGGGTGGCGCAGCAAGATGGTCAATGGTCGAAAGACCCGGGGCGACCGAGCAGGCGGCCGGGTTGGGTTTGGCACAGGCGCTGCTGGGCACTATCAGAACAGCGACGGCTTCCCGGATTTCGCCGAGGCATCCATTCGCTCGCAACTCCAACGTTTGCAGTCCGACAGTTTCGCGCTGGCCTTCTTGAACGTCGGCACGCTGAAGACCCTCGGTTTCGCACCGGTCAAGAACTGATTGGCGAGCCGGCTTGTCGGCCGACTCGCTCAGCCGCCGATTCTGCCAAATCGCGGTTCCCGTTTGACCGGCGCCCCTGATCGGAGTCCGATCTGGTTGGCACCGCCGCGTCGAGGTCTGTGCTGGGCAACCGGGTTGAGGTAAACGAACGTGATTGCGGCCATTTCTCCCGCCTGGCCGTGGCTGCATCGACGATGATCTGCTCCACGTTCGGAACGGTGCGGGATCGTCAACAGCCACATCCGCGTCGACGATGCTCGAAGGTTCCGGCCACCACCGCGAAGATGTCGGGGACCGCCAGCACGCCGGGCAGGTCGGAGACCACCCGACGCATCCGGGTGATCTGGGCCGGTGGGAGGCCGCGGCCGGTGAGCAGCTCTAGATGCCCACGGTCGTTGCATTGCCGCACAGTTGGTGTGCGCGGCGATCGGCCAACATCAGCAGCAGCTGCTCGCCCGGGGGCACAGACCCAGGAGTGGTCAGCTGTCGGCGGACGGCCGCGGCCATCGCGGCCGCCGCGACATGTGCGGCTCGGGTCGAGTCCGGGCTGCTCTCTACGAGACCATTCTCGACGGCGCCGTTGTTCATGGGGGCATCCTCGAAGGCGTGTACCGACCTGTTTCTGGTGGCAGTTGACAACCATCGCGCGCGCCGCGACGGGCTGGGACCGGTTACCGGCATCGGTGTGCTTCCTTATAGGTCACGTGCGGAATGTGCGGCGAAAGACGAAGCCGACGCTGGCTGCGGGTTCTCTGGTCCACCATCACGCAGCCCGGCCGGCCCGGCAAGAGGCGTTGGTCCCGAACGGGCCGACCAGCACCCATCTGCCCGCAAGCTGGGTGGGTGCGGCAGCGTCCTACAGCCGGATGCCGTGGCGTCGACGCGGACCGCCCGTTGCGGTACTGAAATAGGCGGCGCGGCGGCGGAGGTGGCGCCGGCCGAGGTGAGGCCGTCGCGCCGGCGTGGCGGCGGCGGCGCGATAGAAGATTCGCTTGCCGATCTCGATCAGCATCAGGTAGCAGACGACCAACCCGACCAGGGCGGCGAAAAACCCAACTGGTAGCGGTTGGAAGCCAAGCGTCGATGCCAGTGGCGTCGCGGGTAGCAGCGCGCCGACGGTAACGACGCCGAGTGCGGCCAGGGTCAAGGGAAGGCTGGGGTGGCTGCGGAAGAACGGCACCCGGCGGGTGCGGATGGCGAAGATCACCAGGGTCTGGGTGGCCAGCGACTCGACGAACCACCCGGAGCGGAACTGTTCCGGTCCGGAGTTGAAGACCCACAACATGATCGCGAAGGTGGCGAAGTCGAACACCGAGCTGAGCGGCCCGAAAAAGATCATGAAGCGGCGGATGAATCCGATGTCCCAGTGCGAGGGGCGGCGGACCTGTTCCTCATCGACGTTGTCGGTGGGGATGGCGAGCTGACTGGTGTCGTACAGCAGGTTGTTGAGCAGGATCTGGGACGGCAGCATCGGCAGAAACGGCAGGAACAGCGACGCACCGGCCGCGGAGAACATGTTGCCGAAATTGCTGGATGTGCCCATCAGCACGTATTTGATGGTATTGGCGAAGATTCGCCGCCCTTCGGCGACACCATCTGCGAGTACCCCCAGGTCCTTCTCGAGCAGGATCACATCGGCGGCGTCCTTGGCGACGTCACTGCCCGAGTCGACCGAGATGCCCACGTCGGCCGCATGCAGGGCCAGGGCGTCGTTGACCCCGTCACCCAGGAAGCCGACCCCACCGCCGCTGAGTCGTTGGATTCGAACGATGCGGGCCTTGTGCTCCGGGCTGACCCGCGCGAACACAGTGGTACGGGCGATTGCCGCGGCGAGCTCGGTGTCGTCCAGTCGGTCGAGGTCGGTGCCGGTCATCGCCCGCGCATCGGGCATCCCGAGGTCGGCGCAGACCCTGACGGCGACCGCGGGATTGTCGCCGGTGACCACCTTGACAGCGATACCGAGAGCAGCCAGCCGGTTGACCGCACCGGCCGCGTCCACCTTGGGTGGGTCCAGGAAGATCAACAGCCCGACCAGGCAAAGGTCGTGCTCGTCCTGGTCCGTCGGCCCGCGCGGGTCGGCAGTAGCGCGGGTGGCCACGGCAACCACGCGGTTGCCGGCAGCGAACTCGGACCGCAACGCGCGCTGCGCCACCGCTGGGACGTCCAGGCACCGGTCCAGCACGGTTTCCGGTGCCCCCTTGGTGATCTGCGTCAGTTGACCCGTCGCGTCGTCCCGCACCAGGACCGACGCCATGCGGCGGTCGTGGTCGAACGGCAAGGCGGCAAGGCGGGAGTAGCCGGTCAGCCCGGCCCGCTCGGCACCGGCGGCGGGGCACTGCCACAGCGCTTGATCCAGCGGATTGCCACCGCCGTCCGCCGAGGTGGTCTCGGTACACAACAGCCCCCACCGCAGCACGCTCTCGGGATCGCTGGGACCAACCGGCACGGCCCGCGCGAAATCGATGCGGCCCGACGTCAACGTGCCGGTCTTGTCGGTGAACAGCACGTCGATGTCGCCGAGGTCCTCGATGCACACCAATCGTTTGACCAGCACCTTCCGGCGGCTCATCCGGTGGGCTCCCGCGGCCAGGCTGGTGGACACGACGGCCGGCAGCAGTTGCGGGGTGATACCGACCGCGATCGCGAGCGAGAACAGCAGCGCGTCCATGATCGGCTTGTGCAGCGCCACGTTGATGATGAAGATCGACGTCGTCAACGCGCCACCGACGTACACCAGCAGCATGGAGAATCGTTGCAGCCCAACCTGGAATTCCGTGTCCAGTTGGTGGGTGCTCAGTCCGGCGGCGATCTTCCCGAACTCGGTGGCGGCGCCGGTCGTCGCCACCACTCCGCGGGCGTTCCCGGCGTGCACGACCGTGCCCATCAGAGCGCACCCGGTCAGCTCGGCCAGCGCTGTCCCCGACTGCACCGGCTCGGTGTTCTTGTCCACGGGCATTGACTCGCCGGTCAACACGGACTCGTCGCACTCCAAGCCGGTGACCTGCACCAGGCGGACGTCGGCCGGGACGATGTCGCCGAGCCGCAGCTCGACGATGTCGCCGGGCACCAGGGCAGTGACATTCACCGTTGACGACTGCCCCTCGCGGATCACCATCGTCAGGTGGCGGATCTGGGAATGCAACGCCTCGGCGGCCTTTTCTGCCCGGTACTCATTGACAAAGCCGAGCCCGACCGACAGAGAGACGATGACGGCGATGATCACCGCATCGGTGCCTTCACCGAAAAAATAAGACGCCAGCGCGGCGGCCAGCAGCAATCCCAGCAGCGGTGACCGAAGCTGATGCCAGAGGACCAGCAGCACCCGGGCCCGGTGCGAGGTGACAGCGTTCAGCCCGTACTGCTGCCGCCGTCGGATGACCTCAGCGCCGGACAGACCCGCCTCGGCTGACACCGCCCCAACCCGCAGCATGTCGTCCACCGACAACGACGCGGCCGACAGGATCCCGTTCGCAAGGGCAGCCGGTTTCGATGTGGTCACCGACTTCATCAGCAAACCCCCAGCGCCGCAGACGATCCACTGCGACCCGCAGGACGGCGCCTCGCGGACAGGACTCAGCCACGTCTCGACGTTCACGGTAACCGACCGAGGTGAACGTCCGATGCTGCAAGCCGCGATGCGCGCATCGGCCGGCGACCTCCGCGGCGACAGCGTCGTCGACTCCGCCGATGACTTAACATGGCCGGAATCAGGAGGTGGCTGATGGCCCTGGGACAGACCGATCCCGAGCTGCTGCGCCAGCTGGACGACGCCAAGCAGTCCGGCGAGCCGGTGCAGGCCGTGGTGAAACTCCGCCGGACCGCCGGCAAGGCGCCGGTGCCGTCCGTCATGGAGGAACAGACCCAACGGGCCGTCGACCGCACCACGAAGACCACCGGCGAGGCACCGGCCGACGTGCACGTGCTGGGCCGGCTGGCCACCGCCTACGTGTCGGGGTCGGAGAAGTTCCTCCGGGAGTTCGTCGAACAGCCCGAGGTGGTCTCCGCGGTGGCCAACCAGGCCGTGCCACCCAGCGCGTCACCCAGCCCGATGCCGGGCCCGCCCGTGCCCGGCGGACAGTCGGTCGAACAGTCCGACGAGCTCGGCCAGCCGGACGAACCGAGCCGCCGGTAGCTCAGCCGAACAGGGCGGGAAGCGTTCCCTCCCAAGCGGTTCGGAGCTCCGCCAAGGACAGCCGGGCGACGTCCTGGATGTCCAGGAACTGCTCGTCCAGCGCGCCGGTGTCCCCGGCGTCGACCACGCCGACCTTGACCCACGGCTGCCGGCGCACGGTACACATTTCGGTGAACCGCAGCTCCTCCGTGCGCGGCACCGCGACCAGCACCCTGGCCGTGGACTCGGAGAACAACCAGACGAACGGGTCCGCGTTCTCCGGCAGCACGATCCGGGCGCCGGTCTGACCGGCCAGGCACATCTCGACGATCGCCTGCGCCAGGCCGCCCTCGGACAGGTCGTGCGCGGCCGAGACCATCCCGTCCCGGGAGCCGGCGATCAGGATGTCGCCGAGGGTGCGTTCGGCCTCCAGGTCGACCGTCGGCGGCAGCCCACCGAGGTGGTCGTGCACCACCTCGGCCCAGGCGGACCCGTCGAACTCGTCCCTGGTCTCGCCGAGCAGCAGCAGCGTCTCGCCGGTGTCCTGGCCGATCCCGGGGATGGTCCGGCGCCGGACGTCATCGATGATGCCGAGCACGCCGACCACCGGGGTGGGCAGGATGTTCACCCCGGCGGTCTGGTTGTACAGGCTGACATTGCCGCCGGTGACGGGGATCCCGAGCTGCGCGCAGCCGTCGGCGATGCCGTGGATGGCCTCCCGCAGCTGCCACATGACGGCCGGGTCCTCGGGAGAGCCGAAGTTCAGGCAGTCGGTCACCGCCAGCGGCGCCGCACCGGTGGTGACCACGTTGCGGTACGCCTCGGCCAGCGCCAACTGCCCGCCCGCATACGGGTCGAGCATGGTGTACCGCCCGTTGCAGTCCGTCGCCATCGCCAGACCCCTTTCAACGGGGCGCCTGTCGCTGGTGTCACTGCTCTCCCCGACCCGGATGATGCCGGCGTCGGCGGGCTGCGCCAGCACGGTGTCACCGCGGACGTACCGGTCGTACTGGTCGGTCACCCAGCCGCGGGAGCACAGGTTCGGTGCCGCGATCATCCGCAGGATCAGCTCGCCCAATTCTTCGGCCGACGGGCGGGCCAGCGAGGTGGAAGTGTTGGCCTGCAACGCATCCTGGCTGTCCGGGCGGGCGACCGGCCGCCGGTAGACGGGGCCGTCGTGGGCGACCGAGCGGGGCGGGACATCCAGCACGATCTCGCCGGCGAACTCGATGGTCAGCCGCGCACCGTCGGTGACCTCACCGATGACGTCGGCCTGCACCTCCCACTTCGCGCAGACCGCCAGGAACGCCTCGACCTTGTCGGGCGTGACGACCGCGCACATCCGCTCCTGCGACTCGCTGGACAGGATCTCGGCCGGCGTCATGCCCTCTGCGCGGAGCGGTACGTTGTCCAGCACGACGTGCATGCCGCCATCGCCGGCGGACGCGAGTTCCGAGGTGGCGCAGGACAATCCGGCGCCACCGAGGTCCTGGATGCCGACCACGAGACCGTCGTGGAAGACCTCCAGGGTGCACTCGATCAGCACCTTCTCCGCGAACGGGTCACCGACCTGGACGGACGGGAGCTTCTTGCGTCCGCCGCCGGATTCCGTGCCGGCGAAGGTTTCCGAGGCCAGCACCGAGACCCCGCCGATCCCGTCCAGGCCGGTCCGGGAGCCGTACAGGATGATCTTGTTGCCGGCCCCGGAGGCGTGCGCGGTGTGCAGGTCCTCGCTGCGCAGCACCCCGATACAGGCGGCATTGACCAACGGGTTGCCGGCGTAGGAGGCGTCGAAGATGACCTCGCCGCCGATGTTCGGCAGCCCGAGCGAGTTGCCGTAGCCGGAGACGCCGGCGACCACGCCGGGCACCACCCGCTGGGAGTCGGCTGCGTCGGCCGGCCCGAACCGCAGCTGGTCCATCACGGCCACCGGCCGGGCGCCCATCGCCAGGATGTCCCGGACGATGCCGCCGACCCCGGTAGCCGCACCCTGGTACGGCTCGACGAACGACGGGTGGTTGTGCGACTCGATCTTGAAGGTGACGGCCCAGCCGTCTCCGATGTCCACGACGCCGGCGTTCTCGCCGATCCCGGCGAGCATCGTGGAGCGCATCTCCTCGGTGGTGGTCTCGCCGAAGTAGGCCAGGTGCACCTTGGAGGACTTGTAGGAGCAGTGCTCGGACCACATCACCGCGTACATGGCCAGCTCGGCGGCAGTGGGCCGGCGGCCGAGGATCTCCCGGATCCGGGCGTACTCGTCATCCTTCAGGCCCAGTTCGCGGAACGGTTGCGCCACATCGGGAGTCGCCGCCGCGCGCGCCACGGTGTCCAGGGCGGCACTGAGGTCGGCGAGGTCGACAGCACCGATCGGGTCGGTGATGTCCAGCAGGTCGGCAGCGCTCGGGTGGGCGATCTGATCCGTCATCTCACGCACCGACCTTCGCTGCGGCGCCGAGGAGATCCAGCACCGAGAAGAACAGCCCGAGCCCGTCGTCGGTGGGGCCAGTCAGCGGGTCGATGGCGTGTTCTGGGTGCGGCATCAGGCCGGCGATCCGGCCGTCGGGCGAGCAGATCCCGGCGATGTCCCGCATGGCGCCGTTGGGGTTGCCCTGGGCGGGGCCATCACCGATGTACCGGAACAGCACCCGGCCCTCCCCCTCGAGCTCGTCCAGCACCGGTTCGGCGGCGACGAAGCAGCCCTCGGCGTTCTTCATCGGGATGAGAATCTCGGCGCCCGGCTCGAACCGGGAGGTCCACGTCGTCGACGGGTTCTCCACCCGCAGCCACTGGTCGCGGCAGATGAACCGCAGGCTGGCGTTGCGGATCAGCGCGCCGGGCAGCAACCCGGCCTCGCAGAGGATCTGGAAGCCGTTGCAGATGCCCAGCACCGGAAGGCCGCGCCGAGCCGCTTCCACCACTGCGCGCATCACCGGCGCCTGCGCGGCGATGGCACCGGCCCGCAGGTAGTCGCCGTAGGAGAAGCCGCCCGGCACGACGACCGCGTCCACTCCGCGCAGGTCCGCGTCGGCGTGCCAGAGCGGAACCGGCTCGGCGCCGGCGAACCGGACGGCCCGGGCTGCGTCGACGTCGTCCAGGGTGCCGGGGAAGGTGATGACGCCGATCCGGGGGCCGCTGCCCGTCGCCGAGGTCACAGCGCAGCCTCGGCGGCGGCGGGTTCCGGTTGCGGCGCGGGCGGGTCGACGCGGGTGACGGTCCAGCTCTCGATCACCGGATTGGCCAGGAGCCCGCCGGCGATCTCCTCCAGGTCGTCGTCGCTGACCGAATCGTCGACCTCGAGGTCGAAGTGCTTGCCCTGCCGGACGGAGCTGACACCCGGGTGTCCGGTCCTGGCCAGCGCGGCCAGGATGGCCTTGCCCTGCGGGTCGAGGATTTCGGGCTTGATGACGACATCGACTGCCACGCGCGCCACGGCGGTGCTCCCAGTGGATTCAAGTGCGGTCAGGGCTGGTGCGTACCGGTCGGCTGGACGTCAGGTCACGGTCACACTGCTGCGGCCGCGCGCCGGGACGGTTCGCGGAATGCTCCGGCGCATCCGACCACACACCAGCCTATCGCGGGGACCCGGCGCCGCCCGGCCGCGTGGGAGCCGGGCGGCGGGCTGCCCCCTCGCCGGTGACAGCCCACTCAGCACAGTCGCCGGCCGGCTGTTACCCCGGCGTGAACGTTCGTCCCAGTCCCGCGCGGCCTGTCCGGGCGCCGGCCCGGCCTGCCCTAAAATCTGGGCTGGTTGCCAGCCAGGCAACGCCCGACGACCGATGGAATGAACAGTGACCGTTCGAATTCAGCGATCCACCCCGACCACCGCCAAGATTCAGTTCGTTCTCCCCGACGACATCCACGACGGGCCGGTGTCGGCAGTCGGCTCCTTCAACGACTGGCAGCCCGGAGCCCACCGGCTGGTCAAGCGCAGCAACGGCACCCGGAGCGTGACGGTCGAGGTGCCGCGCGGGCGCGAGGTCCGGTTCCGCTACCTGGGGACCGGCGGCGTCTGGTTCGACGACCCCGATGTCGACGTCATCACCGACGAGGGCGCACTCATCCTGACCTGACCGTCGACCGACGCAGCGACCGTCAGCGCGCGGTCGGCGGACGCGAGCTACGGGACGTGCGGCACACCCCCGGCGGTCGATCCCGCCGCGCTGCCCGCCCCCGGATCCCGGGCGCCCCGCCGGCGCCGATGCTCGGCCCGGAGCAGCGGCAGGTCCCCGCCGTCCCCGACCTCCTCGTCCTCCACCGGCAGGATCCGGGGCGGCGGGGCCGTCGTCTGGGTCTGCCAGCGCCGGCCGAACAGGTACATCACCGGAAGGGTGGCCACCAGCGGACCGATGATGGCCACCGGGCGGAGCAGCCACCAGGTGATGGTCGGCTCGACGCCCTCCGCCTGGGTGCCGAAGATCGACCATTCCACCCCGCGGGACAGCGCCATGCCGGTGGTGTGGAACAGGAACAGCGGCACCGCGAACCGGGTGAACACCGCGGTCGCCCTGGCGAACGCCCCGCCGCGGCCCAGCGCGCGCAGCACGGTTGGCCGGATCAGCTCGGCAACGCCGACCTGGAAGACCGTCAGCGCGACGATGCACACCGTCGGTGGCGCCATGTTGGAGTCCTCGCCGGGCACCCCGACCATCGAGCCGGGGTACAGGCCGGAGAACACCAGGCCGATCAGCCCGAACAGGCCGGACATTGCCAGGATCCGGGCCTGCTGCCGGGACCGCAAGGACTGGTAACCCCAGTTGATCCGGCCGTCGGTGTACCGGGTCGCGGTGTCGACGCCGGAGATCCGGCCGTGGAAATAGCCGAGCTGGAAGGCGAAACCCCAGACGAAGATCATGTTCAGCCACTCGACCCCGGGCACCTCGTACCGGAATCGCAGGATGTCGACGATGATGGCCAGCCCGCCGAGGAAGACGAGCACCAGCGCGTCATAGCGGCGGTGCAGCCAGACGGTGATCGGCATCAGGCAGACGAACGTCAGGTAGCAGAAGACGAACCACAGCGGCGACAGCACCATCAGCACGGCCTGGCCCATCCAGGTCAGGTCGAACACCACCCCGACGATGACGCCCAGGATCACCCAGGTGACCAGCAGCGCCGCCGACGGGATGGCCAGCGATTGGGCCTGCCGGAGTGCGAAATGCCACAGCCGTTCGCCGCGGGCAGATGCCCGCTCCCAGGACTTGAGGTGTACGAAGGCGCCGATGTAGAAGAACACCGGCAGCACCTGCAGCAACCAGGTGACGATCCACAGGCCGGTGGTGAAACCCAGCGGGCTGGTCGCGTACGGGCCCTGATCGCCCCAGACCAGGATGGTGAAGCACCAGTGCCAGAGGATGACGACGAGCAGCGAGAAGGCCCGTAGGAAGTCGGCGTACGGGTTGCGCTCGACGCGCCGGGTGACGGTCGCCATGCGAGCCCCTTCCCCGCAGCACGCTGCGCTCTCAATGGTGCCCCGCAGCTTCGAGGTCCACGATAGAAGCATGACGTCAACGCTCCAGGTCCGACCCGCGGTCGGTCACCACCGCGCGCGTCGACGTCGCCTGATTGCGCTGGCGGTGGCCATCGCCGTCCTGGTGGTCAGCAACATCATGTCCAACCGGATCCTGCCGGAGTGGGCCTACGTGCCGTGGAACCTGTCGATGGCGTTCGTGCTGCTCGGCATCGCCTACCGCGGCGGTGCAAGCCCGGTCGCCGTCGGGTTGGGCATCCGGCACTGGCACCGGCCGGTCGGCGTGGGGCTGCTACTCGCGGGCGGCACCGCACTGCTGTTCGCGCTCGGGATGGTCCTGCCGGCGACCCGGAACGCCTTCACCGACAGCCGGATCGGGGATGCTGATCTCTGGCAGATGCTGTGGGTCGTCCTGGTGCAGATCCCGCTCGGCACGGTCCTCCTGGAAGAGGTCGCATTCCGCGGGGTGCTGCCCGCGTTGATGGGCTCGTCGCCGGCGATCCGCTGGCGGTGGATCCCCGTCCTGGGCGCGTCCGTGCTGTTCGGCCTGTGGCACATCCTGCCGTCCATCGGCATCGACAACGCCAACGCCGCGGTCGGCGGGGCCCTCGGCCACAACCAGGCCCTGACCACCACCCTGGCGGTGCTGTCGATGACCGCCGCCGGTACCGCGATGTGCGCGCTGGCGAGGGTGGGCAAGGGGATCAAGACCACCATGCTGCTGCACTGGGCGACGAACTCGCTCGGCTTCTTCGCTGCCTGGCTGTTGCTGCACTAGCGGTCGGTGAACGGCACGGCGGGTGCGGCCGGCCGTGCGTCGGCGACGTAGCCTGCTGCACATGAGAATCAGCAAGTACGGCCATTCGTGCCTGCACGTCGTCAACGGTTCGGCCAGCATCCTGCTCGATCCCGGATCGTTCTCCCAGGGTTTCGAGACGTTGTCGGGGCTGACGGCCGTGCTGGTGACCCACCAGCACGCCGATCACGTCGACGTGCAGCGCTTGCCGGGCCTGCTGCGGGCCAACCCGGGCGCGACCCTGTATGCCGATGCGGGCACGGTTCCGGTGCTGGCCGAGGCCGGCATCACGGCCACCCCGGTGGCCACCGGCGATGTCCTGGACGTCGGCACCCGGGTGGAAGTGTTTGCCGGCGACCACGCACTGATCCACCGTGACGTGCCGCGCATCCCGAACGCGTGCTACCTGATCGGCGGCCGGTTGCTGCACCCCGGCGACAGCCTGACCGTCATCGGCCGCGAGGTGGAAATCCTGGCGCTGCCGGCTTCCGCGCCGTGGATGGCCGTCAAGGAGGCCATCGACTACTACCGTGCAGTATCACCGGCGCTGGCGATCCCGATCCACGAGAAGATCCTCGCGAACCCGGCCATGGTCTACTCCCTGCTCACCAAGCTGGGCCCGACCGAGTCCCGCTGGCTCAACCTGGACGACGGTCACTTCGAGAACCTGTAACGGCTCGAGCACCTGCAACGGCTCGAGCACCCGTCCCGGGCGACCCCAAGTACGACACGCATTGCACCTGCGGAGGTAAGACATGTCGGACGGCCCGGGACAGCCCACCACGGACTCGTCGGGTCCGGGCGGCGGTGCCGTCACCCGGACCCGACGGCCGTGGCGACTGGCGGTGCAGCTCGAGACCGACCGCCCCGACGGCGCGGTGGTGCGGCGCCTGGTGCTGGGCAGCGCCCTGATGCTGTTCCTGGAGTTGGCGCTGATCCGCTGGCTCGGTTCCAACATCGTGCACCTGAGCTACTTCTCCAACTTCGTGCTGCTCGGCTCGTTCCTGGGCATCGGGCTCGGATTCCTGATCTCCCGGCGGAGCTGGTCGGTGCTGCCCGCGGCACCGGTGATCCTTGCGGCACTGGTCATCTTCACGTTCGTGGCGCCGGTCACCATCGACCGGGCCGGCGACCAGATCATCTACTTCACGTCGCTGAGCACCACCGGCCCGCCGGCCTGGCTGGTGCTGCCGCTGATCTTCATCCTGGTGGCCGCGTGCCTGGCCGGTCCGGCCGAGGTCGTCGGGCGCTGCTTCGGCCGGCTGCAGCCGCTGACCGCCTACCGCTGGGACCTGATCGGCTCGCTGGTTGGCATCGGCTCGTTCACCCTGATGTCGTTCCTGCGGGCGCCGTCCGTGGTCTGGGGCATCGTTGTCACGATCGCCTTCGTCGTCCTCATCGGCCGCTGGCAGCGGTACCTGGCCGCGGTGGCCGGGGTGGCGATGATCGCGGCCCTCATGGTCGAGACGCTGACACCCGGCATCTCCTGGTCCCCGTACTACAAGATCTCCACCGAGGACCGGGTGGTCGCCGACCTCCCGTTGACGGACATCTCGGTCAACGGCGTCCCGCACCAGATCATGCGGGCCGCCCAGCAACGCCTGCTCGAGGAACCGCAGTACGGCTTCCCGTACGAGCGCTCGCCAGGCAACCCGCTGAACAACGTGTTGATCATCGGTGCGGGCTCCGGCTCGGACGTCGCGATCGCACTGTCCAAGGGCGCCAAGCACATCGACGCGGTGGACATCGACCCGCGGATCATGGACATCGGCGCCGAGAAGAACCCCGACCACCCATATTCCGATCCCAGGGTGACCCGTCACGTCAACGACGGCCGGGCATTCCTGGAGACCACCGACACCAGATACGACCTGATCCTGTTCGCACTGCCCGACTCGCTGGCCCTGGTCACCGGCGCCTCGCAGATCCGACTGGAGAGCTTCCTGTTCACCGAGCAGGCGCTCACCGCCGCCCGTGATCACCTGACGCCTGACGGCGTGTTCTCGATGTACAACTATTACCGCGAGGACTGGCTGATCGACCGGCTGGCCGGCACCGCGCAGACCGCATTCGGGCATATCGCCTGCGTCGACCTGCCCGGCGGCGGGCAGGCGGTGGTCACCGCGGCACTGACCGAGGCGAACCAGTCCTGCGGCACCGCCTACGTCCCCAAGGGTGACGTCATCGCCCCGGCCACCGACGACCGGCCTTTCCTGTACTTCGAGGGCGGCGCGATCCCGGCGATCTACCTGTGGACGCTGGCCGGCATCCTGCTGATCTCGCTGATCAGCGTCCGGCTGCTCGGCGGGCCGTTCCGGGCCATGCGGCCGTACGCCGACCTGTTCTTCATGGGCGCGGCATTCCTGCTGCTCGAGACGAAGAACATCGCCACCTTCGCCCTGCTGTTCGGTACCACCTGGGTGGTGAACGCCCTGGTGTTCGCCGGTGTGCTGGTGATCGTGCTGGCCGCGGTGGAGACCACCAGACGGTTCCGCACCCCGCCGTTGCCGGTCGTCTTCGCCGGGATCGCAGCGTCGCTGGCGGTGTGTTACTTCGTCGAACCGGACTGGCTGCTGACGCTGCCGTTCATTCCCCGGCTGATCGTCGCGATCCTGCTCGCGTTCGTGCCGATCTACCTGGCCAACGTCGCGTTCTCCAAGCGGTTCGGCGCCTCCGACGACTCCCGGTCCGCGTTCGGGTTGAACCTGCTCGGCGCCATGCTCGGCGGGTGCCTGGAGTACCTGGCGCTGCTCACCGGGTACCGGAACCTGCTGCTGATCGTCGCGGCGCTGTACCTGTGCGCGTTCCTGCTGGCGCCGAGGAGGGGCCTGGTCGCGGTCTGACGCGGTGCTCCGGCCTGCCGACCGCGGTGACCGTGACCGCCGTCACAGTCTCCCGGTGAGCGTCACACCCGAGCGCCGCGCAGTGTCTCGTGCACGGCGGGCGACAACGCGCCCGCCCGGCCGCGGTCGGCCACGCAGAGGCCAGGGAGCATCTCCGTGGCGGCATCGCAGCGGCGAGCCGGATGTATGCCGCGGACCGCGGTATCTACCGGGTGCTGTTCTCGCTCAACGAGATCGAACCCGACGCGGTCGGCGGAGCGGTCGAGAAGATGAAGCGGGAGCGGGCCGGCGGGTTGGCCCACCTGGCGCGCCGGCTGCAGCATGATTCGGTGCTACGCGCGGACGTCACCGTGGAGCAGGCGACCGACCTGCCGTGGGTGCTGTGCAGCTTCGACACCTTCGACACCCTGTACAGCGGGCGGGGCAGGTCGGTGGATGAGGCGATCGAGCTGATCGTCCGGACGACCGAAGCAGCGCTCTGCCGGCCGGTCCACTGACCGGGACCTTCGTCCCGAATTCACCTGCCATCCGTCCCGTTGACCCCCTCCGGTCTTCTCGGCCGCCGGCCGGAGGGGCAGGCTGTGGACAGCGACGCGAGATCCGTGCGCTCCACCACCATGCCCCGGAGGCCTTACGTGCCCGATGCAGCTGTTCTGCCCGACACCACCGCGATCCCGAACGGCGCCGCCGCCGCGACGCTGTCACCCTCCGAGCTGGCGGACCTCCACGCCTGGTGGCGGGCGGCCAACTACCTATCCGTCGGGCAGATCTACCTCCTCGACAACCCTTTGCTCAAGCGTGATCTCGAGCCGGATGACGTCAAACCCCGGTTGCTCGGGCATTGGGGCACCACCCCGGGCCTGAACTTCATCTACGCCCACCTGAACCGGATCATCCGGCAGCGGGACGTCAACACCGTCTTCATGGTCGGCCCGGGACACGGCGGCCCGGCGGCTGTCGCCAGCGCCTATCTGGACGGCACCTACAGCGAGGTCTACCCGCGGATCACCCATGACGAGGACGGGCTGCGGCAGTTCTTCCGGCAATTCTCCTTCCCCGGCGGCATCCCCAGCCACGTGGCACCGGAGACCCCGGGATCCATCCACGAGGGCGGCGAACTTGGCTACGTTCTCTCGCACGCCTACGGCGCCGTGTTCGACAACCCCGACCTGGTGGTCGCGGCCGTCGTCGGCGACGGCGAGTTCGAGACCGGCCCGCTGGCCGCGTCCTGGCACGGCAACAAGTTCGTGGACCCGCTGCACGACGGCGCGGTGCTGCCGATCCTGCACCTCAACGGGTACAAGATCGCGAACCCGACCATCCCGGCGCGGATCCACCGCGAGGAGTTGCTGGCGCTGCTGACCGGCTACGGGCACGAGGTCTTCACTGTCGAGGGTGACGACCCGCAGATCCTGCACCAAACCATGGCCGCGACCATGGACGCGGTGATGGACCGCATCCGGGACATTCAGGCCGGCGTCCGGGAGCGCGGCGAGACCGAGCGGCGGCCGTGGCCGATGATCCTGATGGTCACCCCTAAGGGTTGGACCGGCCCGAAGATGATCGACGGCCTGCAGTACGAGGGCACGTGGCGCTCGCACCAGGTGCCGCTGACCGCCACCCGGGAGAACACCGAGCACCGCAGGATGCTGCAGGAATGGATGCAGTCCTACGGTCCCTCGGAGTTGTTCGACGACGACGGAAAGGTGATCGACCGGATCAGCGCGCTGGCGCCCTCCGGCGACCGGCGGATGAGCGCCAACCCGCATGCCAACGGCGGCCTGCTGTTGAAACCGTTGGTGCTGCGTGACTTCCGGGAGCGCGGCGTCGAGGTGACCGCCCCCGGCGCGTCGGTGCACGAGCCGACCAGGGTGATGGGCCAGTACCTGCTGGACGTGATGACCGACAACCTGGACAACTTCCGCATCGTCGGTCCGGACGAGACGGCCTCGAACCGCCTGGACGCGGTGTACGCCATCACCGACAAGGTCTGGCAGGGCGAGATTCTCCCGGTCGACGAGCACCTCGCGCGGTCCGGGCGGGTGGTGGAGATCCTGTCCGAGCACACCTGCCAGGGTTTCCTGGAGGGCTACCTGCTGACCGGCCGGCACGGCCTGTTCTCCTGCTACGAGGCGTTCATCCACCTGATCGACTCGATGTTCAACCAGCATGCCAAGTGGCTCAAGGTGACTCGCGAGATCGGTTGGCGC
>JGI20200J14955_1000118_pt1 | contig 17575 bp, 14 predicted proteins | sample NGESurshal092012_FD_14955 | JGI IMG/M metagenome (IMG submission 14955) | reverse complement strand
GGGCGGGGAGAATGAAGCGGGCTGGTGGGCGGGGAGAATGAAGCGGGCGTGTGGGCGGGGAATTGAAGCGGGCGGTCGGGGTATCACGCTGGTGGATCGGTGATGAACCCGGCGGGTGAATCAGGTGGCGAACCGGGGGGCTTGCACCAACTGTCTGTCAAGATCAGCTGCACTCTAGGCGGATGTGATGTAAAGAACTGCGTTTCTTGCGGTATCGTGCAGCAATGGCCGTTCGAGCACGTTCCACTCCCGTTCCGGGCCCGATTACTGCTAGTGATCCCCACCACAGCGCGCAGGACGCAGCCGGGCCGGCCGCCGTATCCCCGGCGGCACAGCACTTTTCGTCCTCACCGTCATCGCACAAAACTCACCAGGGTCGGACAGCTTCGGCCGACCGGCGGTCGCGGACGGTCGCCCAGAACCGCCTGACGAAAGTGAAGCTTTCGACGAATCGCCGGGAGCCGTCGCGCCACGGCCCGGCCGGCCCGGTCGGCACTGTTGGCCCGGTCGGCATTGTTGGCCCGGTCGGCATTGTCGGCGCTGTTGCCGGACCCGCTGCGGTGGACGTCTTGCCGGCCACCGGGCCGGACCCGCTGACCATCGGTCGGCGGTTGCGCCACATCCGTCGTTCCCAGGGGCTGACGCTGGCCGACGCGGCGGCCGTGGCGTCGATCTCGCCGTCCGCGCTGTCCTTGATCGAGAACGGCAAGCGGGAGGCCAAGCTGTCGGTGCTCAGCGCGCTGGCGGCCGGCCTCGGCATCGGCCTCGGTGAGCTGCTGGCCACCGCAGCGCCCAGCCGTCGGGCGGCTCTGGAGATCGAACTGGAGAAGGCCCAGCGGGCGGGCTCGTTCCAGGCGCTGGAGATTCCGGCGGTGCGGACCGGGCCGCGGCTGCCGATGGAGGCGTTGGAGGCGCTGGTCGGGCTGCACCGGGCGCTGGCCAAGGTGCAGGCCGAGCGGGCCGCAACCCCGGAACAGGCGCGGCGGGCCAATGCGGACCTCCGTGACCGAATGCGCAAGCGGGGCAACTACTTCGGCGAAATCGAATCGCTGGCGGCCGAATTGCTGACCGCCACCCACTACGAGGACGGTCCGATCACCCGCACCGTCGTCGACCGGATGTGCGCGTACCTCGGGTTCCGGTTGGTGCACACCGACGATCTGCCCGAATCGACCAGGACCGTCACCGATCTGGGACACAAGATCATCTACCTGCCGCAGCCGGACGCCGGGCAGCACGATTCTCGGTCCCTGGCGCTGCAGGCGCTCGGCCATGTCGTGCTGGATCATGATGTGCCGCAGGACTATTCGGAGTTCCTCGAGCAACGGGTGGAGATCAACTACTTCGCCGCGTCATTGCTGATCCCCGAGCGCGGCGCCCTCACCCTGCTGCGCCGGGCCAAGGCAGCCAAGGACATCGCCATCGAGGACCTGCGTGACGCCTACGCGGTGTCGTACGAGACGGCCGCCCACCGGTTCACCAACCTGGCCACCCGGCACCTCGACCTCCCAGTGCATTTCATGCGGATCTCCTCGTCCGGGGTGATCTACAAGGCCTACGAGAACGACGGCGTGCACTTCCCGACCGATGCCTCCGGTGCCATCGAGGGCCAGCGGGTGTGCCGGTACTGGACCGCGCGGGTGGTCTTCGACCAGCCGGACCTGTCGACCGCGTACCAGCAGTATACCGACACGAACTCCGGGACCTACTGGTGCACCGCAGTGATCGACCGCACGTCAGCGGGGCTGTTCTCGGTGAGTGTCGGGGTGCCCTACGCGGACGTCAAATGGATGAGGGGGCGCGAGACGACCGAGAGGTCCAAGTCCCGCTGCCCCGACCCGACGTGCTGCGCGCTGCCGCCCGCCGACCTGGCCGAGCGCTGGGAGGGGATCGCATGGCCCAGCGCACGGGTGCATTCGCACCTGTTGGCGGCGATGCCGCCAGGGGTGTTCCCGGGGGTCGACCAGACCGACGTGCTGAGCTTCCTCGACCGGCACAGCGTCGTGTGACCTAGACCTAGCGCTGGCCCGGACCTGTTGTGCTGCAAGGACTGCCGCGGCGGGGCGACCATGGGGATCGGCGTCCGGCCGGCGTCCGGCCGGCGCCTGGCCGCCTGGCCGTCGTCTGGGGCGGCGATGTGGACCCGCGACGGGTACCGATCGACCGCCGACGTGAAGTCCCGCTCAGCTCGATTGACGGGCGGTCACCTGGCGGGCGGCCCGGTTTGCCGTCACCCGATGACGTGCGTGGCGGAGTGCATCGAAGGACAGCACGGCCAGCGCCGCCCAGACCAGCGCGAAACCCAGCCACCGGGACGGCGGCATGCTCTCCCCGAACCAGAAGACGCCGAGCAGGAACTGCACCACCGGGGTGATGTATTGCAGCAGTCCCAACACCGAGAGCGGCAGCGCCTGGGCGGCTACGGCGAATGCCAGCAGTGGCACGCAGGTGACCACTCCGGAGCTGGCCAGCAGCAGGACGTGTCCGCCGCCGTGCTCGGTGAGCGTGGATGCTCCGTTCATCTGCAGGATGAGCAGATAGGTCAGGGCGGGCAGTGCCAGCACCAGGCCCTCGGCCGTCAGCGACGCCGTCGGCGCCAGCGGGATCACCTTCTTGACCAGGCCGTACAGGCCGAAGCTGGCGGCCAGGCTGAGCGCCACCCACGGCACGGCCCCGCCCGCGATCGCCAGCACCGTCACCGCCACGGCGCCCAGGCCGACCGCCGCCCATTGCGCCACCCGCAGCCGTTCGCGGAAGATCACCACCCCGAGCAGCACGCTGACCAGGGGATTGACGAAATAGCCGAGCGAGGCCTCGACGACGTGCCCGTTGTTGACGGCCCAGATGTAGATGCCCCAGTTGACCGCGATCATCGCGGAGCCGGCAATCACCAACGCCCACACCCGTCGCGGCATCGCGCGGATGGCCGGCCAGCCGCGCACCACCGTCAGCACGATCGCGGACACCACCAGGGACCAGATCATCCGGTGGGCCAGGATTTCCAGGGCTCCCGCCGGAACCAGCAGCGGGAAGTAGAGCGGGAAAAGACCCCAGAGCAGGTAGGCGAGCACGCCGAAGGAGATTCCGCGGCGCATCTGGACCTCCCTGCCGCTGCGATCGAGCCGGTGCGGTCACCCGTGGACACGGACCGCTGGTACACCGGCGGCTGTCTTGCTGCGCTGTCTTGCTGCGGCCGCCGGGCTGCCTCCGCCGGCGGGCGATCAGTGTTAGCTGGTGACGATCACCGGTAGTTGGTGAACTGCAGCGCGATATCCAGATCCGCCTGCTTGAGCATCGCCTGCACGGCCTGCAGGTCGTCCCGCTTCTTTCCCGACACCCGGAGTTGATCGCCCTGAATCTGGGCCTGCACGCCCTTGGGCCCCTCGTCCTTGATGCGTTTGACGATCGCCTTGGCCTTGTCCGTGGCGATCCCCTGCACCAATGAACCGGTGACCTTGTAGACCTTGCCCGACGCGGCCGGGTCACCGACCTCGAAGGCTCGTAGCGAGATGCCGCGCTTGATCAGCTTGTCCTTGAACACGTCGATCGCCGCCTTGCACCGTTCCTCGGTGCTCGAGGTGATCGTCACGCCGTTCTCGCCGGCCCACGCGATGGTGGTGTCCGTCCCGCGGAAGTCGAAGCGCTGGGAGAGCTCCTTGGCTGCCTGGTTGACCGCGTTGTCGGCCTCCTGGTGGTCGACCTTGCTCACGATGTCGAACGAGGCGTCTGCCATCGTCGCTCACCCCTTCTGTGGTGTCAGGTTGCTGTGGTGTCAGGTTGTCTCTTGTTCTGGTGTGGCGGGCGGTTCACTCTGGTCGGCTTGTGACGGTCGCGCCCCCAACCGGCTAAGCCGCGGCGTTGCGGGCCACGGGGTGCGACGGTGCCGACCCCGATGAGGCCGTGGGGTGGTCGTCGCAGGACATTGTGCCTGCGGCGAGAGCCTGCGCGCTCGGGCCGGCACAGCACCAGCACCGGCCCGCGGCCGTCCGGCCGCCGATTCGGTCCAGCGAGCTTCGTCCTTGTAGAGTGTGCGGGCGCAGCCGGACCAGTGGTCGGGCGCCAACGGCAGGTTGCCCGAGTGGCCAAAGGGAGCTGACTGTAAATCAGCCGGCATTGCCTACGGGGGTTCGAATCCCTCACCTGCCACCTTGTTCGATCAGTTCGGCTCGGCCGGCCGCACTCGATGAGGGTTGCCGCCGGGTGCTCTCCCCTGGGGAGCACCCGGTCCGTGTCGATGGCTTCACCGGCACCGCGCGGAAGGTGCTGAACGGGTCAACCCGAACCAGTGATGAGAGTCGACAGTGGCGGTCAGATTTGGCGGTGAGGATTTGGCGGTGAGGATTTGGCGGTGAGGATTCGCTGAGTGAGCGATTTGGCGGTGAGGATTCACTGAGCGAGCGATTCCATCGTTTGCCCATTGGCGGGCGAAACTATTGCACGAGGCGCTACGCTCCGTATATGTGCGGGGATGACCGGCACCCCTCCGAAGGTGGACGTGTCCATTTTATCCCCCAAACGCAACAAGTGACCACGAGGGGGTGCTCGCATTGACGACCGAGGCGTCCGTCCAGGAGAAGCCCCGCCCCCGCTACACAGGTCACCAGATCTTCCCGGTGGTCGCGTCCATCGTCTTCGCCATTTCCGCGTTGCTGTGGTGGCCCGTGCTGGTGGCCGGCCCGACCGTGGACAGGACCAGCACCCAGCTCCTGGTCGGCGGCAGCATCCTGCTGCTCGCGTTCCTGGCGGGCGAGCTGTTCCCCTTGCAAATCGAGGTCCGTCGGGAGACGTTGCTGGTCAGCGGCTCGGAGCTGCCGATGGTGCTCGGCCTGCTGCTGCTCCCGGCCTGGTTGGTCGGGGTCACCCATGCTGCCGCCGGACTGCTCGTCTTCCTGGTCCGCAAGGACAGCGGACGCAACATCGCCGTCAACCTCTCGTTCATCACGGTGGAGACCGGGACCGCCGCCGCGGTGGTGTTGGCGCTGTCCGACCCCGGCAGCCCGAAGGGCATGCAATACCTCGCGGTGGCCATCGGTGTGATGGCCGGGGCACTGATGTCCGCGGTGTCTGTCGGTCTGACCTACCGCCTCATCGGGCCCGCCGAGCCGCTCGCCCGGTCCATCGGCCGCGCGATGCTGGCGGCCGCGGCGATCGTCACTTTCGCTTTGGTCGGCCTCAGCGTGTGGCAGAGCAGCAACCCGCCCGAGAGCCTGCTCGGCCCGTTGCTGTGCGTGGTGCTGGCGGCCGTGCTGGGCGTTCTCTACCGCATCTATTTCCTGTTCCTGCGCCAGCACGCCGACCTGACCCGGATGTACACGTTCGGGCGGCAGGTGACCGGCGTCGGCTCGTCCACCGCTGACTGGCGCGGTGTGCTGGAAGAGGTGCGCGACCAGCTGAACGCCGAGGTGGCGGTGCTGCGCCTCGGCGACGGGGACCGCGAGCAGCGGACGTTGGCCATCGGTCCCGACGGGCTGCTGGACGAGCCGGCCGCCGCGCTGGACGACCCCTTGCTGGCCCTGGCGAGGATGACTGGTCGAGCCAAGGTATCCAGCGACCGCACCACGGATCGGACGTTGCTGGCTGCCTTGAACAGCCGGAACGCATGGGACGTGCTGGTGGTCCCGCTCCGCTCCGGTGACCGGGATCGCGGCTTCCTGGAGGTGCGCGACCGGCTCAGCCGCTGGGGCAGGTTCCGGGACGAGGATGTCCAACTGCTGGAGACCCTCGCCGGGCATGTCGCCACCGCGCTGGACAACCTGCGGCTGTTGGACACGTTGCGCCACGAGGCCTACCACGACGCTGTCACTGGCCTGCGCAACCGTCTCGGATTGAACGTCGAGGTGCAGGCGTCGATGGCCGACGGGCGGGGCGGGGCCATCATCCTGGTTGAGCTCAACGTGTTGTCGCAGGTCAACAATGCACTGGGACACGACCGCGGGGAGAGACTGCTGCGAATGGGCGGCGACCGGCTGGTCGGTCTGCTCGGACCGGATCGGCCGGTCGCGCGCATCGAGGGCGACCGGTTCGCGATCCTGGTCGCCGCGCAGTCGGAGTCAGATCTGATCGCGTTCGGCGGGGAGATCCTCACCACGGTGGGCAAGGCCTTCTCCCTCGACGGCATCGAGGTGGACCCGCAGCCCGTCATCGGGATCGCCGCGATCACCGCGACCGCCGACGTCCTGGGCGACGTCGCGGTGGATCCCGGGACCCTGTTGCAGCGCGCCGAGATGGCGATCCTGGCGGCCAGGGCGCGGGAGGACACCCTGCAGATCTACCGGCCGAGCATGGGCGAGGTCTACCGCCGCCGGTTCCAGCTCGTCACCCAGTTCCGGCAGGCGATCGAGCAGGGCCGGATCGTCGTGCACTACCAGCCGAAGGTGAACCTGGCCGAGCGGGAGCTCGTCGGAGTCGAGGCGCTGGTGCGCTGGATGCACCCGGAGTTCGGGCTGGTCTCGCCGGCCGAGTTCGTCGAGGCCATCGAGGCGACCGGGTCGATCGACATTCTGCTGGAGCACGTGCTGGACATCGTGCTGCGGCAGCTCGGCCAGTGGACTGCGCGGGGCATCCGGATCACCGGGGCGGTGAACCTCTCGGTCCGCAACCTGCTGTCCGACGACTTCGCGGCCAAGGTCGCCGAGGCGCTGCGCCGCTCCCACGTACCGCCGGAGCTGCTGACGTTCGAGATCACCGAGTCCAGCGTGATGGCCGACCCGGAGCACTCGCTGCCGGTGCTGCGCCGGCTGCACGGCATGGGCATCGGCCTGTCGGTCGACGACTTCGGAACGGGGTACTCCTCGCTGGCGTACCTGCGGCGGCTGCCGATCGACGAGATCAAGATCGACCGCTCGTTCGTCCAGGGCATGGGCACCGATCTCGGCGACCTGGCGATCGTCAGGGCGATCGTCGATCTCGGGCATTCGCTGGGACTGCGGGTGGTCGCCGAGGGCGTCGAGGAGGAAGCCGCCCGCGATGCGCTGCGGGAGATGAGATGTGATCAGGCGCAAGGGTTCCTGATCTCCAGGCCGATGCCGCTGGACCGGTTCGAGGCCTGGTTGGCGTCCCGCACGGTGACCATTCACGACCCGACGTCACCGATGCACGTGCTGCGGATGATGAGCTGAGGCGGGCTGCGGCCGCCGGCCGGGCCAGCAGATCATGGCAACACGGCGCGCGTTTTCGCGCCCGCGACGACCTACTGTAGAGTTGCCAAGGCTGTCCGCGGGGTGATCGCCAGACCCTCATCCGGCGAAAGCAGTGCATTTCCAGTAGGTCAAATGCCCCTTTAGCTCAGTCGGCAGAGCGTCTCCATGGTAAGGAGAAGGTCTACGGTTCGATTCCGTAAAGGGGCTCGGAGAGCGGTGTCGCAGGCAGAGCCCACGGGCCTGGCGCGGTGGCCGTTTCCAGAGGGGTTGGTATCCCCCGACGTATGGCGGTGTAGCTCAGTCGGTAGAGCAAGCGGCTCATAATCGCTGTGTCGCCGGTTCAAGTCCGGCCACCGCTACCACGAACTCCCCGCCGCCGTCACCGGCTGCGGCGCGGCCCGGTTGTGACGGCTCAAGCTGGCATCGCCCGGCCGCGTTGTCCCAGCACAGCAGTTCATCCGAGCACCGCAACGAAGAAAGAGGCAGCTACCGTGGCCGCCACCGACGTCCGCCCGAAGATCACGCTGGCGTGCGAAGAATGCAAGCACCGCAACTACATCACCCGCAAGAACCGGCGGAACGACCCCGACCGCCTGGAGATCAAGAAGTTCTGCCCGAACTGCGGCGTGCACCGCAAGCACAAGGAAACCCGCTAGGTCAGGGGAGCGCCGTGGCGCTGGACCCCTCGTTCGTCGGCCGGGCCTACCCGCTGGGTGAGCCGTACGCCGTCGGCATCGAGAAGATTCGCGAGTTCGCCACGGCGATCGGTGACGACAACCCGATGTACCACGACCGGGCCGCTGCCCGGGCCGCCGGGCACCCGGATGTGGTCGCACCGCCGACCTTCGCCGTCGCGGTGATCGCGGCGGCCCAGGATGTGGTGCTCTTCGACCCGGCCCTCGGCCTGGATTTCTCCCGCGTCGTGCACGGGGACCAGCGCTTCGTCCACCACCGGCCCATCCACGCCGGTGACGAGCTCAGCAGGACCATTGTGGTCGATGCCGTGCGCGTGCTGGCCGGCAACGACGTGCTCACGCTGCGCACCGAAGTGGTCGACGCGGACGAGTGTCCGGTCTGCACGACCTACAGCACCCTGGTGGTAAGGCGCTCCGGGTGACGCCGGCGTTCGAGGATTTGACGGTCGGCGACGCGCTGCCGCCGCTCACGGTGCACCTGAGCCGGGCACAGCTGGTCCGCTACGCCGGGGCGTCCGGCGATTTCAACCCGATCCACTGGAACCCGCGGGTCGCCCGCGAGGTCGGCCTGCCCGACGTCATCGCGCACGGCATGCTGACCATGGCCTGCGCCGGACGGATCGTCACCGACTGGACCGGCAACCCCGGCCTGGTCAGCGGGCTGGAGACGCGCTTCACCCGGCCGGTCGTGGTCGCCGACGATGACGCCGGCGCGGAGTTGGAGCTCACCGCGGTGGTCGGCGCCCTCGACCAGGCCGCGCGCACCGCCAGGATCGACATCACGGCGAAGTTCGCCGGGCAGACGGTGCTGGGCAAGGCCCGCGCCGTCGTCACCCTCCCCTGAATCACGGTCCCCGGTTGGCCCGCCGGCGTGGCGCGTCGTCCCCCCGCTGGTGGCGCGGATCATCGTCGTCAGCGCGCATGAACGTCGCGGTTATGGGACTGGTGTGACGGGAGTCGCCTATTTCAGCCGCGCCTGCGACGTTGATCCGCGCCGTACAGGCAAGCCCGCGCCACAGGGCAAGCCGTCGCCGCCACGCCCGCGCCGCCGAGGGAGCGCAGGGCGAACCGGCGGTGCTCAGTCGCCGGCGGTGGCCAGGAACCTGCCCATCCTGGTGACGCCGGTGACGATGTCGTCATCGCCGAGTGCGTAGGACATCCGGAAGTACCCGGGCGTGCCGAACGCCTCCCCGGGCACCACCGCGACCTCGGCCTTCTCCAGGATCAGCGTCGCCAGCTCGCCGGATGAAGCCGGTCGGACGCCGCCGAAGTCCTTGCCGATCAGCTCCGTCACCGACGGATAGGCGTAGAAGGCGCCCTCCGGCTCGGGGCAGCTGACACCCGGAATCTCGTTGAGCAGGCCGACGATCAGACCCCGCCTCCGGTCGAACGCCGCGCGCATCTCGGCGACCGCGTCGAGCGGGCCGGACACAGCGGTCAGCGCCGCCTGTTGGGCGACGTTGCACACGTTCGAGGTCAGGTGGGACTGCAGGTTCGTCGCGGCCTTGATCACGTCGTTCGGGCCGATCATCCAGCCCACCCGCCAGCCGGTCATCGCGTAGGTCTTGGCGACCCCGTTGACCACGACGCACTGGTCGGCGATCTCCGGCGCCACCACGGGCATCGATGCGTGTCGCGCGTCGCCGTAGACCAGGTGCTCGTAGATCTCGTCGGTGACGACCCAGACGCCGTGCGCCGCCGCCCACTTCCCGATCGCCGCCACCTGCTCCGGCGGGTACACCGCTCCGGTCGGGTTCGACGGCGAGCAGAACAGCAGCGCCTTCGTCCGCGGAGTGAATGCGGCCTCGAGTTGCGCAATGGTGACCAGGTAGCCGGCGGTCTCGTCGGCGACCACCGGGACACTCACCCCCCCGGCCAGCCCGATGGCCTCCGGGTAGGTGGTCCAGTACGGCGCGGGCAGCAGTACCTCGTCGCCAGGGTCGAGCAGCGTCGCGAATGCCTGGTAGACGGCTTGCTTGCCGCCGTTGGTGATCAGCACCTGCTGCGCCGTGACCTGCAGACCCGAGTCGCGGGCGGTCTTGTCGGCCACCGCCTGACGGAGCGCGGGCAGCCCGGCCGCCGGGGTGTACCGGTGATTCGCCGGGACGCTGCACGCCGCGATCGCGGCCTGCACGATGTAGTCCGGCGTCGGGAAGTCGGGCTCGCCCGCCCCGAAGCCGATCACCGGACGACCGGCGGCCTTGAGCGCCTTGGCCTTGGCGTCCACGGCGAGCGTCGCGGATTCGGCGATGCCGCCGATGCGTGCGGAGATTCTCGGGTGGGTGGCAAGATTCGGACCTGCGGCCACGGTGCCTGACGGTGCCTGGATACTCATGGCTCCATCGTGGCACGCGCGGTCTTCGCTGCGCGGTGCGGCCCGGCGCGGCCGGCCGTGAGGTCCGGCACTGTGGGGACCGGGTCGGCGGGCGGCGTGGGACACCGCGGACTTCCCGCGGACTCCCCGCCCCGACGGGTAGCGGCGTTCGCGCGGGGGTGCGGGTGCGGTTCCGGGCGTACCGGTGCGTGGTTCGTCTGCAGGCCCGCCGGTGGCCTACACTGGTCGTTCTGGGGTGTGCTGAAGCCTGCCTGCGTCTCGGGCCGGTGGGCACATCCCGGACTTGCGAGAGGGGTTCCTCGGTCGCAGCCGGATGCCGGCGGCAGCCAAGGGGCGTAGCTCAACTGGCAGAGCAGCGGTCTCCAAAACCGCAGGTTGCAGGTTCAAGTCCTGTCGCCCCTGCAGTACGACGCAGGTGCCGGAGCCGTGGTCGATGGCCGCCTCCGGCGCCGGCCGCGCACGAGTTTCACCAAGCACAGTTCGTTTGCACAGCATCAACCACCACAGCATCAACCACCACAGCGTCAACCACTACAGCCACCGGACGGCGACAACAGTCAGATACGACAGCATCGGAACAGTCGGGAAGTCGGGTCAGCGGGATTCGATCAGGCAAGTCGATCAGTGAGGACGAAGAGCGAGTGAGCAACGAGCGCGACGCCGCGTCGGGAGACGGGCTCGAGCCAGTCGACCCGTCGGCGGCCGACGCGGCGGGATCGTCACCGGCCGCCGGTGCAGCTTCGGAGTCCTCGGCCGGCGACGACAAGCCGCGCTCCGCGCCTGCAGGCGACGGCCCCGATCAGCCCGCTGCCGCCGACCCGGACAACGGCGACAGTGCCGAGAGGGCCAAGATCGTGGCTACCCAGCCCACAGCTGGACCGGTGGCGGCGGGGTCGGCGCGAGCCGCCGCACGCCGATCGGCCGCCCAGGCGCTGAGTGCCGACGGACCCGAAGGTTCGCCCGCTCCACGCCGCAAGACCGAGGGCAAGGGGGCGCCGACGCCGAGCCGAGGCTCGAACGTCGCCACCCGCCCGAACATTTTCCAGCGGCTTGGCCTGTTCCTCCGCGAGGTCGTGGCCGAGCTGCGCAAGGTCATCTGGCCGAACCGCAACCAGATGGTCACCTACACCATCGTGGTGATCGTGTTCGTGTCGTTCATGGTGGCGCTCGTCGCGGTCCTGGATCTGCTGTTCGCCAGGGGAGTGCTCGCCGTCTTCGGTTGACCCCGGGCGGCCCGTCACCGTCGATCGTGACTGCCCCACCTGCATCCACCCATGAATCCCCAGCCCAGCCACGCCCAACAGATCACATTCAGGAAGCGAGAAGCACCGTGTCGAGTCACGTCGATTCCCCCGGCGAGGAGCCTTCGCGCGATCTCGTCCTGACGGATGGCGACGAGACCACTCTCGCCCCCGTCTCAGCGTCGTATGAGTCACCGGTCGATTCCCCCGGTGACCCCTCGACGGACGCAACGGAGCTGGCCGCGGAGGCCGATGTCGTCGAAGAAGCGCAGGAATTGGCCGCGGAGGCCGAGGTCGTCGAAGAAGCGCAGGAGCTGGCCGACGAGGCCGACGTCGTCGAAGAAGCGCAGGAGCTGGCCGACGAGGCCGAGGAGGCCGTCGAATCGGCCGAGGACCTTGTCGCCGCCGAGGAGCTCGCCGAAGAGGAAGAAGTGGTGGACGCCGCCGAGGCCCTGGTCGAGGCCGAAGAGCTCCTCGAGGTCGAGGAGGCGGCCGAGGCCCTCCCCGAGGCCGCCGAGATCCTCCCCGAGGTCGCCGAGGAGGAACTGCCCGTCGAGGCCGACCCCACCGAGGAACTCCGGTCCGCACTCAAGCGGGCCGATGGCGACTGGTACGTGGTGCACTCCTACGCCGGCTACGAGAACAAGGTCAAGACCAACCTCGAGACCCGCATCAAGTCGCTGGACATGGAGGAATTCATCTTCCAGATCGAGGTGCCGACCGAGGAGGTCACCGAGATCAAGAACGGCCAGCGCAAGCAGGTCCAGCGCAAGGTCTACCCGGGATACATCCTGGTCCGGATGGACCTGACCGACGCGTCATGGAGCGCCGTGCGGAACACCCCTGGCGTCACCGGATTCGTCGGGGCGACCGCGCAGCGGCCGTCGGCGCTCTCGGTCGACGAGGTCGTCAAGATCCTCGCCCCGGCCGTGCCGCGCAAGCCGCAGCACGCGCAGGCGGGTGCCGGTGCCGCGCCGACCCGCACCGAGGTCGATTTCTCGGTGGGCGAGTCGGTCACCGTCATGGACGGCCCGTTCGCGACGCTCCCGGCCACCATCAACGAGGTCAACCCGGATGCGCAGAAGCTCAAGGTGCTGGTCTCGATCTTCGGACGCGAGACTCCCGTCGAGCTCTCGTTCACCCAGGTCGCCAAGATCTGATCCGCCCGGGTCGCTCGCGGCCCGTACCATCGCTCCGGATCACCCGGAACCGTCAGGAAAGAAGCAAGTCAGATGCCCCCCAAGAAGAAGAAACTGTCAGCGATCGTCAAGCTGCAGATCAAGGCCGGCATGGCCAATCCGGCACCGCCGGTCGGCCCGGCCCTCGGCCAGCACGGCGTGAACATCATGGAGTTCTGCAAGGCCTACAACGCCGCCACGGAATCCCAGCGCGGTGACGTGGTTCCCGTCGAGATCTCCATCTACGAGGACCGGTCGTTCGACTTCAAGCTCAAGACCCCGCCGGCCGCCCGCCTGCTGCTCAAGGCCGCCGGTGTCGAGAAGGGGTCCGGCACGCCGCACACCACCAAGGTCGCGACCATCACCCAGGACCAGGTGAGGGAGATCGCCACCCTCAAGCAGGTCGACTTGAACGCGAACGACATCGATGCCGCGGCGAAGATCATCGCCGGCACCGCGCGGTCGATGGGCATCACCGTCGCCGACTGAGAGCGGCGATCCGGCGGTCATCCATCTTACGGAATGCCTCCGCTCATGCGGGCGTTCCACCAGTCGCAGTACCCGCACTACCCGCCGGCCGATGGGCTGGGGCAGCAGTCAGTGGGAGGGCCGAGCGCGGCCCGCGGCAACCACGACCTCCGGCCGGAGCGAACGCTCCGGTCATTCACGCTAGAAGGAGACAGCAATGAAGCGCAGCAAGGCTTACAAGCAGGCGGCCGAACTGATCGACCGATCGCATCTTTACTCGCCGCTGGAAGCGGCGGAGCTGGCGAAGAGGACTTCGCCGAGCAAGATGGACGCGACCGTCGAGGTCGCCATGCGACTGGGCGTCGACCCGCGCAAGGCCGACCAGATGGTCCGTGGCACCGTCAACCTGCCGCACGGTACGGGGAAGACCGCCCGGGTGATCGTGTTCGCCGTCGGCGACAAGGCCACCGAGGCCGTCGCCGCGGGTGCGGACGAGGTCGGCTCGGATGATCTGATCGCCCGCATCCAGGGTGGGTGGCTGGACTTCGACGCGGCCATCGCCACCCCGGACCAGATGGCCAAGGTGGGCCGGATCGCCCGCATCCTGGGCCCGCGCGGGCTGATGCCGAACCCGAAGACCGGCACGGTGACCCCCGACGTCACCAAGGCAGTCACCGACATCAAGGGCGGCAAGATCAACTTCCGGGTCGACAAGGCCGCCAACCTGCACCTGGTGATCGGCAAGGTCTCGTTCCCGACCGAGAAGCTGGTGGAGAACTACGCCGCCGCCCTGGACGAGGTGCTCCGTTCCAAGCCGTCCGCGGCCAAGGGCCGGTACCTGAAGAAGGTCAACTTCGCCACGACCATGGGTCCGGGCGTCCCCGTCGACCCGATGCGGACCAGGAACCTGTTGGAGTCCGAAGAGGGCGCACCCGCCTGATCGCCGGGCATCACGGTCACGGGCTGTGGCCGGGCACCGAAATGTGCCCGGCCACAGCCATTTTCGTTGGAGTCGATCGCGCACGGAGGCGAGGACCGAGCGCAAGGTAGGTGATTGATCCGAGCGGCGCCGCGGTAACTCGAGAGCTTGACTCGCGGACCGGGCCAGCGAGGACGTTGAGGATTCGAACGACGGCAACTGCTGCCGTGGCTGGACTGCTGATGCTGACCGCGGCCTGCTCGGGTGATCCCGGCGGCTCAGCGCAGGGCCCGCGCGAGGCCTCTGCTTCATCGGGGCCGGAATCGGCCGCGGCTGGGGTGCCGGCCGTGCCGTCCGGTCGCGTGATCGGATCAGCGACGGTCGGGTCGCCGGCGAGCCAATCGCCGGCGAGCCAATCGCCGGTCACCGGTGCCGCGGGACTCGGCGGCAGCCCGATCGATCCGACGCAGTTCGTTTCCGCGGTCGGTCCGGGTTCCAGGGCGTCACCAGCTTCCCCGGCTCGGTGACGATCGACAGGCCCACCCTCACCGAGGACGGCACGTACCAGGGCACCTACCGCGACGGCAAGGTCAGCGGAATGACCGTCGACATGACCATCACCTCGCACGGCAAGTTGCTGAGTCTGAGGATGGTGGCGGTCGAGGGCAACCTCTTCGTCCGCAGCGACGCCCTTGCCAGTGAGCTGCACCTGACCAAGCCGTGGCTGTTGATCAGCGTGGATTCGCCAAATCCGGAGTTCGCCGAGATCGCCATGATGCTCTCGGCGATCGTCGACGGCATAGGGCCGGCGGAGCACCAGCCGTTCGCCCCAGCCATCCTCGCGGCTTCCGACGTCGGGCAGGACACCATTGACGGCGCTCCGGCCCACCATTTCCGGGCGCTGGTCGATGCGGCGAAGTCGGCGGCCGCGCTCGACCTGACCGTGCCGCCGGCCACCTCGACCGAGTCGTCAGCTCCAACGGGTGGACCGGCGCCGGTGCCGGTGGACGTGTGGCTGGACGAGCTGGGGCGAGTGGTGACGACCACCACGACCCAGACGGTCGCGGACCAGCAGGTCACCTCCACCAACCACGTCACCGGGTTCAATCAGCCGGTGACGATCACTGCGCCGGATCCCGCGGACGTCGACCCCCTCTGATACTCGAACGCTGATACTTGAACGCTGATACTTGAACGCTGGACAGCTGAACGCTGGACAGCTGAACGTTGGACAGCTGAACGCTGGACAGCTGAACGCTGGACAGCTGAACGTTGGACAGCTGAACGTTGGACAGCTGAACGCTGGACAGCTGAACGTTGGACAGCTGAACGCTGACCCCCGAACCGTGCCTGGGTTCCGGGCGTCATCGAGTGGGGATCCGTTGTTGGTCCGAACGCCGGACGAGTCGGATGGGATCTCCGCGGCTGCGGCGGGGAATGATTTGCTGGCGCTCGGATGGTTCCCGTAGGCTGGGGGGCGATCCACCGAAGACCGTCGGCTCCCGCACGCGCGGGTGAAGGTTCCGGATGACATCCGGGCGGCCCGCGCAGGAGGACGAGGTCAGACCCGGCCACCGGTTTTCCGGTCGCCCACCGTCACGCCCCGTGCCCATGCGCGCGGGGCGTTCGTCATCTTCCGGTCCTGCCAACTCGCCGATCCCTGCGGTGGACGGCGTGGCGATGGCCACGCCGAACCGACAGATGTCAGGAAGGAGGCGACGCATGGCAAAGACCGACAAGGTTGCCACGGTCGCCGAGATCACGGACCGGTTCCGCAGCGCCAGTGCTGCGGTCATCACCGAGTACCGCGGTCTCACGATGGCGCAGCTCACCGAACTCCGCCGTTCGCTCGGTAAGGACACCGCCTACAGAGTCGCGAAGAACACCCTGGTCAAGCGGGCTGCCGCCGACGCCGGTGTGGAGGGTCTGGACGACCTGTTCGTCGGACCGACCGCGGTCGCGTTCATCAGCGGCGAGCCGGTGGATGCCGCGAAGGCGCTGCGCGACTTCGCCAAGACCCACCCGCTGCTGGTGATCAAGGGTGGTCTGCTCGACGGTCGGCCGATCGAGCCCGGCGAAGTCAACAAGCTCGCCGATCTGGAATCTCGCGAGGTGCTGCTGGGCAAGCTGGCCGGCGCCATGCTGGGCACGCTGACCAAGGCGGCCTACGTGCTGAATGCCCTGCCGTCGCAGGTGGCCAGGCTGGCCGCCGCATTGCAGGACAAGCGGGTCGCTGACGGCGAGACCCTCGAGGTGGCTGCCGAGGCAGCTGTGGTCGAGGCCGCCGTCGAAGAGGTCGCCGCCGAAGCGATGGTCCTGGAGGCCGTCGAAGAGGCCGCCGTCGAAGCGATGGTCCTGGAGGCCGTCGAAGAGGCCGCCGTCGAAGAGGTCGCCGAAGAGGTCGCCGCCGAAGCGATGGTCCTGGAGGCCGCCGAGGAGGCTGTCGTCGAGGCCGTCGCGGAGGACGCGGCCGTTCTCGAGGCCGCCGTGGTCCAGGCCGCGGTCGAAGAGGTCACCACCATCGAAGCGGTGGCCGAAGAGACCCTGGAAGCCGAAGCGGTCTGGCCGAAGAGACCCTGGAAGCCGAAGCGGTCTCCGGCGACAGTCCGGCCGACGAGGCCGCCGTTGTCGAGGAGGTCGTCGAAGAGGCGGCTGCCGAAGAGGCCGAGGTCATTGAGGCTGCGGCCGAGGAGATCGCGGTCATCGAGACGGCCGCCGACGAAATCGTCGAGGAGGTCGTCGAAGAGGCGGCTGCCGAAGAGGCCGAGGTCATTGAGGCTGCGGCCGAGGAGATCGCGGTCATCGAGACCGCCGCTGACGAAATCGCTGACGAAATCGCTGACGAAATCGCTGACGAAATCGCCGACGAGGTCGCTGACGAAATCGCTGACGAAATCGCCGACGAGGTCGCTGACGAAATCGCCGACGAGGCCGTCGTCGATGTCCCGGCCGATGCCACCGACTCATTCGCCGGTGACCGCACCGACAAGGACGCGGCCCCAGAGGCCTGATCCGACCGGCACCACCGGTCGGTGCCCGATCGATTCAGGCCCTGAACCGATCTCCCACCCGGAAGCAAACCGCCCGTCACGCCGCGCACCGCGGCCGGGCAACAGATGTGAAAGGACGCCCATCATGGCGAAACTGACCACCGACGAGCTGCTCGACGCCTTCAAGGAGCTCACCCTCATCGAGCTGTCCGAGTTCGTGAAGCAGTTCGAGGAGACCTTCGGCGTGACCGCGGCCGCTCCGGTCGCCGTCGCCGCTGCCGGCGGTGCCGCGGGTGCCGCCCCGGCCGAGGCCGTCGAGGAGCAGGACGAGTTCGACGTCATCCTCGAGGCTGCCGGCGAGAAGAAGGTCCAGGTCATCAAGGCCGTCCGCGAGCTGGTCTCGGGTCTCGGCCTGAAGGAAGCCAAGGACCTGGTCGACGCCGCCCCCAAGGCCATCCTGGAGAAGGCTCCCAAGGAGGCCGCCGAGGCGGCCAAGGCCAAGCTGGAGGAGGCCGGCGCCAGGGCCACCGTCAAGTGACGGTGCGTTGACGCAGAGCACTGCACGACCGCAGTGAACAGTGGGGCGGATCCGATGGATCCGCCCCACTAG
>JGI20200J14955_1000116_pt1 | contig 17608 bp, 15 predicted proteins | sample NGESurshal092012_FD_14955 | JGI IMG/M metagenome (IMG submission 14955) | reverse complement strand
ACCACGACTTAGGTCATACACCCAACCAGCCCCGCACAACCCCTGACCAGGCACAACACAACCAAGATCAAAATAGCCAGGAAACTCCCGCTAGTGGACTGGTTCGAGCACTACGTTGCTCAGTCACAGGGGGTGACTCCAGCTCCGGAGCGAACCAGAAGGATCGCTCTTCGACTGCACGTCGAATCCAGCGGGAACGATGACGCTGCCATTCGACAACTCGCTTCATCTGACCCCGAACGGTTCCTCGATGCCCTTGACATGGGTCTCCACCTCATCGACGTCTTCAGTGCAGCACGGAGCCTTGATCACGTTCTGGCCGACGGTGGCTCAGCCTGGACGGTTGCGGCTGATCGCAAGTCGCTCCAGCGGCGGGTTCCGCTTCCTGAATCTGAGGATTACGAGACTGCTGTCGATCCGGAGGATCAGGCGAGCGAAGAACTAAAGCGGGCCTGGGCCAAGGTCTACGGCCGCAACCCTGACGCCTCATATGCTTGGAATCACGCCATAAAGGCGGTTGAGCACATCCTGAAGCCAATCGTGACCCCGAACAACCCGACAGCTACGTTGGGCCACGTACTTGGCCAGCTACGTTCGCAATCACCCCTCTATGACCTTGTACTGCGTGACAACGGGGCCACCCCCGCAGTGATACCGCTAGACGCATTCGAGAAGATCCTGCACATGATCTGGCCAAACCCCGATCGTCATGGTTCCTCGGAGCAGCGCGCGCCAACACAGCAGGAAGCGCAGGCGGTAGTTCAGCTCGCCGTGCTGGTTGTGCAATGGGGACGTACCGGGATTCTTGTCAAGAAATGAGTTTGCATCTTGACCCATTCGGCCTCTCCCGCGTCTTCTCTTGCGCTTGGCCAGGTCGAAAGGGCTAATGCTGTCATTGTTCACCAATCACCCAGAGTATCGAAAAAGTCGGTCATCGGGCGGTCTGTAGAGCCAGGAGTTGACGCCGGAATCCTCGCCGGATGGCCCACCTCCTGCGCGCAGCCCACGCCACTGATCCGTTCACCGCGAGCACCGCTCGGGCGCTGATCGCGGTCGGCAGGCTCACCGCATTCGCCGGCCTGGGCGCTTGGGTCCTAAGTCAGGTCGCGCAGGGCGTCCTGTCCTGGACGATGCTGGCTTTCCCGGTGCCGTTCCATCCTCGTCAGGCACCGCTCGGGTGGCTCGCGGTGGGACTGATCTTCGCCGCCTTCGGGCAGATCCTCGACCGGGGCGTGGCCATGCGCGCCGAACTGGACACCGTCATCTGATGACCGAGGCCCCCGAGCATCGGATCTCGGTCTACCTTGATGAGCTCCTGCAGGCGAAGGGGATGACCCTGGTCGACCTGTCCTCCCATGTGGGGGTGACCGTTGCGAACCTGTCCATCCTGAAGAACGGCCACGCACGAGCGATCCGGTTCAACACGCTCACCGCCATCTGCGATGCGCTTGGCTGTACCCCGGGCGACCTCCTCGGTCTCCAGCGCTGATCCACCAGCGACGGAACCGCGTCCCACCCGGCTGACCGCTACCAGACCTCAACGCAACTCGCTGTCCCCATGCCGCTATCCCGGCCGGTTCACGCTGCGACCCGAGTGGGAATCCGCCACGGCCATCACGCGGTCAGCGGCGCATCGATCCGCACGGTCCATTCGGACGGCAGCGGACCAGGACCGACGATCGACCAGTCGTCGCTGCCGGCGGGACCCCTCAACGATCGATTGAGCTGTCACGTGACGAATGTCGTCCCACCGGTTTGTTCCAGGCTCGTCCCGGTCCGGGCTGACGCTCACCAACCGGCTCGATTTGAACGGTGGTTCTGGATTGCACGATCATCAATCATCGGACGTAACTACCGCCGAATTTCGGGCTGCGACTTCACCGGCGGGCGTTGACAACTTTGGGTTACGAGCACATACGTCGAGGTGCGCAAGGCTTCGGCGCTTTCCCGCGGCGTGAAAGGTATGCGCCCCTAAGGTCCGCCAAGAGCGGGGGATGATGAGACACATGGCGACCATGGACGGACGTGTCGCGCTCGTCACCGGCGCGGCGTCGGGCATCGGCGAGGCGACCTCGAGTGGGTTGGCCCGAGAGGGTGTGTCCGTTGTCCTGCTGGTACGCAACGCCGGCCGCGGCGAGCAGGCGATGCGCGATATTCGCGCGAGCATGCCTGATGCGAAGCTTGAGGTGCTTGAGTGTGACCTCGCGTCGCAGTCGTCGATCCGCGACGCGGCGGGGCGCTTCAGGGCCGACCACGATCGACTCGACATCCTGGTGAACGCCGCTGGCGTCTTTGTGAAGGAAAAGAAGCTCACCGCCGACGGGATCGAGCTGACGTTCGCAACGAACTATCTCGCGTACTTCCTCCTTACCCACGAACTGCTCCCGCTGCTGGAAAGCAGCGCGCCCGCGCGAGGGGTCAATCTCGCCTCCAAGTACGGCAGAACGAAAATCGACTTCGAGGATCTACAGAAGCTCCGGACGCCCTATTCGTACCTGAAGTCCACGCCCCAGACGATGCTGGCACGAGTGCTGTTCACTCAAGAGCTGGCGCACCGCCTCGACGGCTCAGGTGTCGTCGTGAACGAGGTACACCCGGGGCTCGTCGCACACACGGGACTGCTCAAGGACACCCGCGGCCCATTCAAGTGGTTCACCGAAACCTTCGGCAGCACACCGGAGAAGGGCGCGGACACCGTGCTGTGGCTGGCAACCGCCCCGGAGGCCGCGACCATCAGCGGAAAGCTCTTCAACAAGCGCAAAGAGATTCGGACGCCGGGTCAGGGTTCGGACCCCGCCGCGCGCAAGCGCCTGTGGGAGGAGAGCGAGAAGCTCACGATTGGCAGCGGGCCGTCGACGTCGTAAGCGATGTCAGACGAGACCGCTGGTGGTGTCCGACTCGGGATGGCCGGCATCGGTGCCTCGGCGGTTTTGAGCAGGTGCGTCGACATGGCAGTGTCGACTTCTTCCCATGTTTGAGAATTCATCGGGAACCTACGCGACGAGATGCGAGAGACCGGCGAAGGCCGTCCCGGTGGCCGAACGCGAAATGGGGAACGGATCGTCAGGCGGTCAATCCCGGGGGTCGTAGGCGTCCAGCCCGTGCAGGGGGAAGATCACATTACGGGTGTCCCGGATGGCACGGTCGACGTCAAGATCGACGGTCCCGTCCCAGCGCTGGAAGGTCACCTGGTGCGGTGTGCCGTCGGACATGTCGTCCGGCATGGTAACCCCGGGACGGGCCTCTGCGGCCAGCGATAGCCATTCGGCGGGCAGCGGCGTGGCCGGGTCGATGGCGTGGCCGGACACGATTGCCAGCAGGTGGGTCCACGAGCGGGGCACCACCCGCACCGGTGAGTACCCGCCGCCGCCCAGAGCGAGCCAGCGGCCACCGCTGAGGGTTTCGGCCAGCTCGCGCAGCGCCTCGTACGACGTGCGGTGACCGTCGACGGTCAATTCCAGATCGGCCAACGGATCCTCCCGATGGGAGTCTGCTCCGTGCTGGGTGACCAATACCTCCGGCCGGAACGCGCGCACCACGCCTGGGACGACCGCGTGGAAGGCCCGCAACCACGCTGCGTCCGCGGTGGCCGCCGGCAGCGCGATGTTGACGGACGTCCCGTCGGCGGTGCCGCCGCCGCATTCGGTGGGGTAGCCGGTGCCGGGGAACAGCAGGGTCAGCGGGCTCTGGTGGATGGANANGGTCAGCACTCGTGGGTCGGCGTAGAACGCGGCCTGCACGCCGTCGGCGTGATGCGCGTCGACGTCCACGTAGGCGATCTTGCGCACCCCGGACTGCAGCATCGCGGCGATGCTCAACGCAGCGTCGTTGTAGACACCGAACCCTGATGCCGAGTCGGGCATGGCGTGGTGGAGCCCGCCGCAGAAGTTGACGGCGCGATCGACTTCGCCGTGGGCGATGGCCCGCGCCGCGGCCACCGAGCCTCCGGCGATCAGGGCCGCGGCGTCGTGCATGCCCGGGAAGATCGGATTGTCCGGGCCGCCGAGTNCATGCCCAACGGAGAAGGGGAAGCCCGGTCTCGAGGCGCGGCGGACCGCATCGATGTAGCCCAGGGTGTGGATCAGACCCAGGGTCTCGACATCGGCCGGNCCGGGNNNGAACACCTCGAACCCGTCGATGACNCCNAGGCTCTCCGCCAGCAGCCAGGTCAANTCCCACCGCAGCGGATCCAGCGGNTGATTCCCGCCGAAGTCGTANTCGAGCATGCGCGGATCCCAGACCACCAACGGAGGGCTCATTGTCGCTTCAAGGGCCGCAGACGGCGATNTTGCTCAGCCGNGGCCGGCGCGGGTGAACCAGGACTCCAGGGTGNCACTACCGGACTGTCGCGCATCGGGTGTGACGGCTTGTGTATCGCCGTTTTCGGACCGGTTGAGCTGCAGGCCGGAGATGTCCAGTTCGTCGCCCAGCAGGGCATTCCCGGGGAAGCCGGAACCGTAGCTGAAGATGGTGCGTGTTTCGGGAAACTGCGCGACGTATTTTGTGTGGTCGCACGGCCACGGCACGTCTGCCTGACCGGCGCGGCGCGGCGCGCCAACCGAATGTAGGCATCGCACGAACTCGGAGCCGTCACCGAAAGTGGCCGCACCCATATCGCTGTCGCTGGACATGAGGTGCATCGCGACCACGACGTATGCCGAGTCGGTGATCTGCACGCCCAGCGTCGGACGACCCCCAGCGGTCGATGTCTCCAGGTAGAACGGGACGACGTACATGGTGCGTCCGCTCATGCAGGCGCGGTACTCCTCGGTGAGGATGATCTTCATGTCCACCGGTTCCATCCAGTTGCTGGCCGGATCGACAGCGGCCTCGTCGCGTGTACAGACATAGGTGTGGTAGCCGACTTGCGCCACGTCGTCCGGGTCCAGGGCGCAGCGGAAGGATCGCGGCCCCGTCTGCTGCGGGATGAGCGTGCCCGCATCGATGAGCTTGCGGGTCAAACGTTCTCGTTCTTCGTCGGATCCGTCGCACCACACCACGTCGTCCGGGTTGGTCAGCGCGGCCACGTCACGGACCCAGGCCCGCAGACCGCTATGGGTGGTGGGTGCCTGATCCCGGCCGATGATGCCGGCAATGGTCACGTGCTCTCCTTGCCCGCGGTGCCACGGCACCGCTACTTGCGGTGGATGCAGGGTCTGCTCGACCGTTGAAGCGATGTCGTCGGCGAGGTCGCGATCTGCCTCGGGAAGGTTGATCCGGCCCCGGCGTGGCCGGTCGGCCCGATCACGCGCCGGTGTGGCAGGTCGCCAGCGCGATGGACAGTACGTCCTCGGATACCCACCCGGTCGTGTCGACCCCGTTGCGGGCCGCGCGGTCGAGCAGGTCCAGCAGGCGGGCGCTGCGCCGGTAGACCTCGCGCGGCTGCGCGGCTTGTTGAGCGGCCACCAGCGCCCGTTCGGTGGACCCGATCTGATCCCGCAGGACCGCCGTGAACTCGCTGGTCGTCGTCACTGCAACCTCCTTCGCCAAGCCTCCCGATCCCGCAATTGTCATGTTGACACTGTTCGCAATTGCGGACTTTTGCAAGTGTTGGGCGAGCGATCTGCGTCACACTCACGCTTGAGGACGATCTGCGGTTTCAGATCGTGTCCACGAACAACGGGGGCACGGCCTACACCCTCGCCCGTCCAGACCGTGCTGCCGCGAGGGGGCCGCTACCTACACCGCCAGTGCGGCATCCGCCAGGCTGCCCGCCGCCAGCGACGCATCCGGCTCGCCGAGCGGCGCGCGAAGGTCCGCCAACAATCCCACCTGCTCCGAGAGCACCTCGGTGAGGATTCCCCTTGCCACCGCGAGCAACTCCGCCACCCGCGGGTTGGTCAACGAGTAGTACACCGCGGCTCCGTCTTTCCGGGTCACCACCAGGCCGGCCCGGCGCAGCACCGCCAAGTGCTGCGACAAATTGGTTGCCTCGACGCCGACGACGGGCAGTAACTCGGACACCGCATGTTCCCGTTGGCCCAGCAACTCCAGCACCCGGATCCGCGCTGGATGCCCCAGTGTCTTGAAGAACTCCGCCTTCAACTGGTACAGCGGTGTCGACATGAAACCTCCGTTGGCAATTGCGCAGATCTGCAACTGCTACCGGCAGCGTAGCAGGGGGTAATCGCTGTGCACGTGACCTCACAGCACCCAGCGCAGATCGCAATCGAGAAGTTGCGACGATCCGCAAGTGATGCTTGGATCAGGGCTGTCTTCCGGTTCTAGTCTTGCCGCGTATCGGCGGCGCGGAGCGCCCAGAAATCAGTTGCGCACCCGGACTGCCGACGAACCGTTCGTGAGAGACGGCCCCCATTCGCCAGGAACCCTGTAGGGATCTCAGGGAGTGGCCGCAGCAACCACCCAGTCGGGTTGACAGCTCCTGCACACCATGGGCTTTGGCACCAGGCACCCCAAAGCCGTGCCCGAGAGGGCGGCCTCCGGGCTACTCTCTCACCCCAACTGTGTCGCCGCGACGTTCTGACGGCCTCACTGCAGACCACGCCTCACTGCAGACCACAGAGTCGGATCCGGAGGATCTCATGCCTGACCGTAGTGACGACGTTTCCGCTTCGGAGATCGCAGTTCACTGGCAAGAAGAGGAGTACTACCAGCCACCCGCCGAATTCGTCGCCCAGGCCAACCTGACCGACCCCACGGTCTCCGAGCGGTTCGCCCTCGAGAAATTTCCGGACTGCTACCAGGAGTTCGGGGAGCTACTCGACTGGTACAAGCGGTGGGATACCGTGCTCGACTCGACCAACCCTCCGTTTTGGCGCTGGTTCGTCGGCGGGGAGCTGAATGTCTCGTACAACTGCGTGGACCGGCATCTGGCGGGGAGCAAGAACAAGACCGCCCTTTACTTCATCCCAGACTCCGAGAACGAGCCGATCGAGGCCATCACCTATCAGGAACTGTTCGTACGGGTCAACGAGTTCGCCGCCTACCTTCGTGACGGAATCGGCTTGCGCAGGGGGGATCGAGTGACGGTCCACCTGCCGATGGTGGCCGAGCTCGCCGTCACCATGCTGGCCTGTGCCCGGCTCGGAGTCATCCACTCGGTCGTGTTCGGCGGGTTCAGCGCGCAAGCCTGCGCCGACCGGATCGTCGACTCCGGAAGCTCCGTGCTGGTCACCAGTGACGGCTACTGGCGAGCCGGCAAATGGATCGACCACAAAGAGAAAGCCGACCAGGCATGCGATCTCGCAGCCGGGGAGGATCACCGGGTCGAGAAGGTTCTCATCTGGGAGCGCCACCGCGGCCAGTACCGCAGCGAGCATGCCCTCGTGGAAGGCCGCGACGTGGTCATCGACGACGTGATCGGCGAGTTCAGTGGGCAGCGGGTGGAGCCCGAGCACATGCGGGCCGACGAGACGCTCTTTCTCATGTACACGAGCGGGTCGACCGGAAAGCCCAAGGCGGCCCAGCACTCCACCGGTGGCTACCTCGCCTACGTCACCGCGATGTCGAAACTCATCTTGGATCTGAAGCCGACCGACGTCTATTGGTGCATGGCCGATATCGGCTGGATCACCGGCCACTCCTTCATCGTCTACGGGCCGCTCTCGCTCGGGGCCTCCTCGATCATCTACGAAGGGGTGCCGAACTATCCCGACGCCGGCCGGCCCTGGCGGATCGCCGAACGGCTGGACGTCAACATCCTGCACACCTCACCCACCGCCATTCGCTTGTTACGCAAAGACGGACCCGAGGAGCCGAAGAAGTACCACTACCACTTCAAGCTCATGGTGACCGTCGGCGAGCCGATCGAGCCCGACGTGTGGAGGTGGTACTACAACGTGGTCGGCCAGCGGGAGTCGGCCATCGTCGACACCTGGTGGCAAACAGAAAACGGCGGATTCCTCTGCAGCACCATGCCGGCGCTCCAGCCGATGAAACCCGGGAGCGCTGGACCCGGTGTGCCCGGCATCCACCCGGTGATCTACGACAACGACGGCAACGAAGTCCCGGCCGGCACAGGTAAGGGTGGCAACATCTGCATCCGGAATCCGTGGCCGGGTTCCATGATGGGGATCTGGGGCAACCCGGATCGTTACGTGGACACCTACTACGCCCGCTACTGCAAGAACCGCGACAGCAAGGACTGGCGCGACTGGCCGTACTTCGCCGGTGACGGAGCCATGCTGGCCACAGACGGCTATTTCCGGATCCTCGGCCGGATCGACGACGTGATCAACGTTGCCGGCCATCGCCTCGGAACCAAGGAACTCGAGTCGGCCGCTCTGACGGTTCCCGGCGTGGCCGAAGCCGCAGTTGTCGCCACCCACGACGAGATCAAAGGGATCATGCCGGAGATATTCGTCTCCCTCGCGCCCGGCGTACTCCCGTCCGACGAGTTGGGTCAACGAGTGATCGACTCGATCGTCCGTGACATCGGCCCGATAGCCAGACCGCGCAAGGTGTGGCTGGTGCCCGACCTGCCGAAGACCCGCTCCGGCAAGATCATGAGGAGGGTGCTCGCGTCCGTCTCCAACCACACCGAGGTCGGGGACGTCACCAGCCTCGCCAATCCGGAAATCGTAGAGCAGATCCGCGAGATGGTGCAGGCCGAGCGGCTTGGGCACCCATGACCGGCCGATTGCGACAGGCATAGGTAGCCGACGGTGATCGCCCACGGCCGGGATGGCCCAGCTCGGCCAATTCAACGTCTGCGGACGACCTGACGCGCCTGGCGCAAACCTGGGATCAGGGGGGCATGGTGCCTGCCGGCTCTGGCGCAATCCTCGTACCTCGACGTCTTCGTGATGTGGGTGGTGGTTCTGCACGGCCGCGACGACACGGTCGAGTAGTTCGTAGGTCCGACCACCGCCACCCTGGCATCGGCCGACCGTCGCCCGCCAGCGCATCAAGACGTACTGACGGGCAGGCGGCAAAGCTCCTGGATCTGCGCCTTTCCCGGGCCGGGAGCCGCGCATCAAGCGTGCGGCGCGCCGGGCGCGTCGTGAGCGCAGCCGGCCGCTCAGGCGCCGGAAACGACTCGCCAGAGCATGGTGGCGGGGGGCCGTCGTCCGGGCTCCAGCACCTGAGGGCGGCCCTGAGCCCACTCACCGTCGGGTGGAGTCCCGTCCGGTGGTCATTGATCAGGCGGGGTAGTCCCGGAAGTCCCTGGAGCGGACGAAACCTGCGGTGGCGGTTGTTGACGGCCACGCAGTTTGCATATGACGGCGTCAGTGACCATGCGGATGTGGCGTTCCATGTCGTGCGCGTTTTGGGGTCCTGATCCGCGCCATGGCGCCGAGCCACGAGAGCAGTCTTACGCCGACGGGACATCGCCCGCAGAGAAGGGCTGCCGCGCCGCTTCCGCTCCTCGACGCTTCGCACCTGCGGTGCGGGTCGGCTTGCCCTCGAACAGATCCTCCAGCGAGGACTTCACGGCCTTGGGCGAACCCCCGAAGGTGTGCACGCGGCAGTGGCCAGCGCAACCAGGTCGAGAGTGGCACCCCGGGCCAACGGGGATGAGACGCTGGGCGCCTCGTCCGAGCCTTCCGGTGGGTGCAACCGGCGCCCGGTCATTCAGCCATCACCTCGTGAGTGTGCATACTCTCCAGTCGTTCGAGTTTGACAGCGCGTCTGAGCAACGGATCCATCCGATCGTGGGACACCTGGTGGTCGCTGCTCCTCATGTACTCCCGGAAGTCGTCCTTATCTCGCCACCGGCTGACCATCAACACCTCGGCCGGGTCACGGTCGGATCGCCACACCTGTAGGTCGACGAAACCCTCGTGGGACTCCACCAGTCCTGCGCGCTGCCGGAAGGCGGCGACGAGTTCATCGGATCTGCCAACCTCGATTCGCAAACGGGACACCGATACAAACATGATCCTATTTCTAGACACCAGGGAATATATGGGTTGATTGCGGATAATAACCCCGATCCGGGCGCAGGACGCGTCGGCTGATGGAAACGTAGCTCGACAGCACCAGCGCTGATCGGGCGGCGTGTGGCCCGTTTCGGGCCACGCGGTGGCGGGGGACCGTTAGGGCGTTTCTGTCGGTCTGCGACCCGGGACGTTTGACTTGCAGGGCCGTCTCGTTTTGCGGTATCTGCCACGCGTTGACTGCGGCGAGGGCGCGGCCACTGCGTCCTTGTTGACGCTGCGGCCTGCGGTCACGATTGGGGTGAACGACCCCCGTCGACCGCGTTCGGAATCTGGTGGTGGTGCACCTGGCTCCGGGCGGAGTTTCGTTGCCAGCGGCTTCCCGCGGAGATGCGGTAGCAGGGCGAGGTCAGGTCCGGACCCGATCAGTGGAGCCTGCCGCGCTGAAGTACCCCCCGGGATCCAACCCGGCGGCGTGCCGTTGAGTTCGTCGGCGACGATCGCATGGCCCTCGAACAGCTGCTTGGCGCGGGAGATCGGCGGCCAGCCAGCGCCCGCCAGGTGACGTCCCGTTCCCCTTGCATCCCTACCGAATCTCCGGAGAACGTCGCCGACGTCCCTGGTGAANGCTCCCGGGATGCCACCACGGCGCCCGACACGGAAAGGCACGCACCGACGCCCCAGGTGGTGACCCGGTGGTGTTCGTCGAGCAACGGGTCGGCCCCGAATCTCCCCACCGACGTGCCCGGGACGATGGCTGGATTACTGATTTCGACCATGCCCCGGCGGGTGGGTGATATGGGCCTATTGTCGGAATGAGTACCCTGCTGGCGTAGAACCTACGGCGAATCGGCCGGGCGATGGAGAGGGTCGCGTGGAGACGTCGACCAGTGACCATGTCGCGCTCGGGGATCCTCGGGGTCTTCCGATCAAGGATGTCGTCCAGATGCTGGGCGTGCCGATGCCGACGCTCAGGTCCTGGGAGCTGCGCTACGGCATCCCCACTTTGGGGCGCGGGCCAGGTCAGCACCGCCGGTATCTGCCGGAGGAGGTCAACGCCCTGCGGTTGATGCGCGACGAAATCGCCCGTGGCCAGCAAGCCGGTCTCGCGGCACGGTCCGTGCGCAGGCTGCTGGGTGGGCAGGGACCGGCACTGGAGTTGATCCACCAGATCCTCGGAGCCGCGGAGCGGTTGGATGCCGCATCGATCCGTGCCCTACTCGATGAAGCGACCGCGACGTTGGGCCTCGCGGCCTGCACAGACGAGGTGCTGCTGCCGGCCATGCGGCAGATCGGTGTGTGGTTGTCGGTCGGCCACTGCGATGTGGTGCAGGAACGGATGGCCACCGAGGCCGTCCGCACCTGGCTCGACCGGCGCAGTGCGTTCGCCCCGCCTCCCTCCCGTCCTCGTCCGATCCTGCTGGCCTGCGGACCGAGCGACCTGCACACCATCAGGTTGGAATCGACGGCGGTGCTGTTGCGATACCAAGGCTGGCCGTGCCGGGTACTGGGCGCCAGGACCCCGACCGTCACGCTTGCCGCAGCGGCGCTTGCCACCGCGGTCGCCGGTGTCATCGTGGTGTCCCATCAGGCGTCCGGGCGCCTGCGCGCCGTCGAGTCGATCCGCGCCATCAACGATCTGGGCATCGAGGTCTTCTACGCCGGCAACGCGTTCTCCACCCCGCGGAGTCGGCGGGGGGTCCCGGGCCGCTACCTCGGCGTCGGCATCGCAGACGCCTGCGCGCAGCTGACCCAAGCCCTGGCACCCACCGACCCCGGACCGGCGGATCACCCTCCGACCTGAGCGAGTTGGTCGCCGGCCAATCCCACCTCGCGGCCAGCTACCGGCGCCCACCCGAAACTATGCAAGTTGCCCTGGAAACCACCTGAACCCGCTGAGCAGGGCAGTCTTGACAACGACGAGCTGAGATCTGGTCGGCGCCGTGTCGGGGCGATGACCGTTCGCTGACCTTGGCCCGTCCACCCCGAAGCCACCCGTGTCCGCGCGAGTCCCTGCGACGCGCGGACACGGGTCACCAACGCCAAAAGCGAACTCAGGCGGGCCGCCGGCGCCGGCCGACCCGAGAGGTGGCCGCACGGACGGCGGGTTCCACGTCGGGCACGTCCCGGGACCGCCGCCCACGTCCCGTCTGACAGTGGCGCGACCCTGAGCAGCCGCCGCGCACCAGGCGAAAGGAGCCCCACCATGAGCCTGACCCTGCGCAACGCGGTCGCCGTGCTCGATCATCAGGACGGGCGGTCACCGACCACCGGGTACACCCGAACCCGCCACCACATCGGTCACCTCGACCCGGGTGATTGGTGGTTCCCCGGACCGGACCCGCTGCCGCACACCGTGACCGGGGTGCACCGCCGGGACGGCAAGATCGTGCTCACCGATCAATACGGCAGCAGCTACTCCCACCCCGGCGACGCCGTCATTTCCACCGCGGTGCCCGACCGCAGGATCCTCACACCCGCGGCGGCGGCGCGGAGGGCGTGACGAGTCGGCCACCGGCACCCGTGACACGGGGGCCATCCGAGGGCGCGCCTGACCGCCGGCCGCGAGCCGGGCTGCATCAACGTCATTCCGCGTGCCCACGGTGCGATGGCGCCCGCGGGGTGAACACGTGTCCCGCCGCGGGGATGCAGTCCTCCCTAGGCGCACCGAATGTCGTCGCGGTCGGCGCACCACGTCGATGTCTATGCCTGCAACACGGCACGACGACCTGATCAACCGGGCGGCCCGGGTCCGCCAGCGAGAACTCCTGCAGCCCGCCATGGTCAGCGGGCAGGACATCAAACAGACCAGTTGGTCGGCGCTGTCCCGCATGCCGAACGCAAATAGGACGGGCGGGCTCGTCTTTGGCCAGTCGGGGCCTTGATCGGAACCTTCTCGAAGGGGATCCCCTTCGGGACGGGTGGGGGTGGTTGGATGCGGCGCGTCATCAAGTCGATTGAGCGTGTCATCAAGGCTCGGTGCTGGCCAAACCGATGCCGGCATCACGCCGAGTTGGCGCCGCACACCGCACTCGTCGTGGACCTCCCAGGCTTCGGCGATCCTGCCATCGGCGACGCGGAAAATGACGATCTCCGTCACCCGTACGCGTCGTCCAGTGGCCGAGATGTCGTGCAGGTCGCCGGCTTGGCTGCCGCTGAACGGCATCAGGGCGGACGACCCGGTCGCCGTCCGCGACGAGATCGAGCAACTCGAAGCGGCAGTCGGGGAACGCCGCCACCGGTAGTCGGCGATCTCGCGGGTGCTGGACGGGCTGCAGCTCACGGTGGCGGCTCCGACGGCCAACTGGCACGAGTCGGCCATCAGCTCCTGGAAACGAGTGAAATCCCAGTTGTTCCACGCGTCGCTGAATGACCGGACTTTCGCCTTGTGCCATCGACGTCGTGGCGGGTGATCGACATGGTGGTCTCCTCTCGCTGAATTGGTGGACACAGCAGGGATGCCGTACGCCGCCGTGAAGTTCGTGAACTTTCGGCCGCACTGGCGCATCGAAACGGCAACTCGCCCGCTAGCATGCCCCGGTCGACTGACCGCGTTTGCCGAAATGTCGGGACACCGTTGCCCGAGCCGGCGAGGAGGCGCTCGCTGGTCGATCCCCGACGAGGCGGTCGTCGCGAAATGGTCATGAGCCGATGAACACCCGGTTGAAGAATCGATCTTCGGATCGATGATCGTGCCCGGAGAACTCCGCCAGGCGGAGTGTGCCGCGGTAGGCTTCGTTCGCGGCAGACCACCGGCCTGCCTCGCGGGCACGCAAGCCGTGCGAAGGGAGCGCAGGTCATGCGCAAGGTCGCGTCGATCACGGCAATCGTTGTCGGCATCGTGATGGTGGTGGCCGGTGTGGTCACCTGGGTGGTTGTCGGAAACACATTGTCGGACCAGAAGATCGTCGTTTCTCAGGATGCCGACTGCCTCGCGGGAGATGACGTGAACGGACCGTTCTCGGCGTATTGCCAAGCAATGGTGATCAACAAGCACACGATGGGCATCACCGGCGGCAAGACGTATTCGGAGCTCGCTCGGGATGACCCGAATCGTGCGACGGCGATGGACTCAGCATTCTTACAGGCCTCGCTGTTCACGTCGGTCGTCGCGTTCGGCGTTGCTTTGATGGCGTTCGTGGTGGGTGTTGTCCTGACGCTGATCGGCTTGGCGATCAGGGCTCCGGCCGACATCGGTACCCACAGCGAGCCGCTTACGCCCGCCTGACCCCGCCGGCGGCTCAGCGTCGCGATCCCGATCGGATCCCCGTATTCGTGGCGGGGTGATAACGGAGAGGCCGAGGCGGTGCTCGTGGTCGGGCTGAACACCGGGTCATCGGTGCACCGCGGACCTGGGCGCGTGCAGGGGTAACCCGACGACCACCCTCCGGCTCACCCGGGTCAACCTCCCGGATGGGCAGCTTTGCCCCCAACAGACGTCATGTCATGTCGCGACCGGCGCTTGAGTCGGTGTTTACTCGTGGCGGCGCAGCGAGGCGACCCGCTCGGCGATCATGATCGTCGGGATGTTGGTGTTGGCCGACGGGATGTTTGGCATGACAGACGCGTCAACCACCGACAGGCCGTCCACGCCGAGCACGCGGCAGTGCGCATCCACGACCGCGCCCATTGCGCAGGTGCCGACCGGGTGGTGGTAGCTCCACACGTTGGCCTTGATCCATTCGTGCAGCGCGGTGCGGTCGGCGGGGCGGGGTTCGACACGCTCGGCCCCGCTGAGCTTGCGCAGGGCGGCACCGGAGATGGTGGCCTCGACCCGGTCGATGGCCTCGATGAGCCGCGGCAGGTCAGTCTGGTCGTCGAAGTAGTTGAGATCGATACCGCCCTGGAGGTGGCCGCGGGAGCGGGGTTTCAACAGGGCCGCGCCGATGAAGAAGACGTGCGGTGCTGCGTGATCGCTGGTCGGGAATGGGCCTCCGACCAGGATCTGCAGGTCGGGCGGGTCGGTCACCGGATCCGCCATACTGCTGTGCAGAGTGGCCACGAGCTGGAACGGTGGGACATCCCTCGGCGGACCGTAGTAGGGCAGATCGATGCTCACAGCGGGGTGGTCGATCAGGTTCATCCCCACGCCGGGCAAATGGATACCGGAGCGCCGCAGCAGGCCCGGCGAGTGGTAGGTACCGGCAGAGACGATGACCTCACCAGCGGAGATGACCTCACCAGCGGAGATGATCTCGTCGTCGGCCAGTCGAACACCGCTCGCGCGACCGCCCGTCATGACGATCTCTGCCACCGGGGCGTCGCCACGAACTCGCAGGTTCGGGCGGATCCGCGCCGGCTCGAGATGAGTCAGCGCGGTGCTCATCCGACGGCCGCCCACCGCATTCACCGGCAGGGGGGCCACACCCACCGCGTACGGAGCGTTGTGATCGGCGATCCCCGGGATGCCCGCCGCCCGTAGGCCTTCGATGGCCGCCGCGGGAAGGGCCGACTGCTCGGCGCCGAGATACCGGCGGATCGGCACCGGCCCGACGGCACCGTGATGCACGGCCGTCGGGAAGTCACGATCGCTTTCCAGATGGACGAAGCTCGGCATCACTTCCGCGAACGACCAGCCGGGTTGCCGCCANGCGTCATAATCGAACGGCGAACCGCGCAGCGCGAACGTCGCATTGACAGCCGAACTCCCCCCGACAACGCGACCACGCGGCAGTTGCAGCACCCGGCCCCCGAAGTGCCCCGTCAGCCCCCAGTCGTGGGTCGCGATGCTCGGCCCGTGGACACCGTCCAGAAGGTCGGCGGGAACCAGCGACGCCGGATAGTCCGGCCCGGCCTCCAGCACTAACACCGAGCACACTGGATCCTCGCTGATCCGCGCTGCCAGAACGCACCCCGCGGTTCCTGCTCCGACAATGATGACGTCATACCCGGGGACCATCGGTCAACTCTGACCGGTTTCAGATCGCCGGGCCAGTGCGAAACTCGAGCTGCCGAGCCGCCTAACCTCAGCATGCGAAGCCGCGGCTAAAGCGGTACTCGTTCAGGGTATTGGACCGTGTTCAACGCTCTGACCAGCACATATGTAGGCCCCGTGGGACTCGAACCCACAACCCGCGGATTAAAAGTCCGCTGCTCTGCCAATTGAGCTAGAGGCCCCTCGTTGGTACCGCTTGCTCACCCTGTACACCCTCTGAGCTGGGGCTATACTCAAGCGGTCCGTCTTCAGTTGTTCCCGATCCTACCCACTACTACCGCTCAGACGTCGTCATTATCCGGGAGATAACCGGGAGTCGCAGTGGCTCGTCCTCCGCACCCTGTCGGCACGTCGGGCAATGTCCGCTCATACCGTACGGCCTCCGGCTGGCGGAGCCGGACGACGGTCCGAGACTACGACGGCGAGACGCGGGAGATTCAACGAGCGGCGCGGACGAAGGCTGAGTCCCAACGCAGGCTGGCAGCAGCCCTCCGAGACCGAGTCCACTCGGACCATGGTTCAGAGCTCACGCCAGACAGTCGAGTGGCATTGCTCGTCGACCGGTGGATGGCCGACTTCGAGGGTCAGGGCAAAGCGCCGAGGACCGTAGAGCAGTACCGCTACGCCATCGACCGGTCCGTCCTTCCTGGCCTCGGCGCGCTCCGCATCAGGGAGCTGACCGTAGCGACCTGCGATCGCTTCCTGCGGGCCGTCGAGACCAAACACGGCGCTCCCGTGGCCAGAACTACCCGGTCGGTCCTCTCGGGCCTCTGCGGCTACGCAGCTCGGCGCGATCTCATCGACCGTAACCCGGTCAGAGACACGGGGGTGATCAGCACCAAGCCCAAGAGCCCGCCACGCTCGATGACGATCGAACAGGTGCACGACCTCAGGGCCGCACTAACGTACGACGACCTAGCGATCCGGCGAGACATCCCAGACTTCGTTGCGTTCATGCTCGCGACCGGGCTCCGCATCTCCGAAGCCGCCGCGGTGGTGTGGGGCGATGTCGACCGACAGCGTCGCACCGTCGCCGTCCGTGGGAACGTCGTGCGGGTCAAGGGGATCGGCCTGGTCGTTCAGGCGGACGAGTCGAGCAAGCTCGGTGTCCGAACCCTTGACCTTCCCGAGTGGGCAGTCGAGATGCTCGGAGAGCGATACGATTCAGAACTTTGTCCAGCCTCCTGTCCTGTGTTTTCAGCCCCAAGGGGTGGGCTGCGCGATCCGAGCAACACACAGGCCGATCTTCGAGCGGCGCTGAAGGACTGCGGGTACGCGTGGGTAACGAGCCATGTCTTCCGCAAGACAGTCGCGTCGCTCATGGACGATGCAGGCAAGACGGCCCGAGCAGTGGCCGACCAGCTCGGGCACAGCCAGCCGAGTACGAGTCAGAACACGTCCATGGGACGGCGCGGGACCAGTCATGCCGCCGGAGTGCTCGAAGTCCTCGGCAAATAATTGAGCCACTGGCAGCAGCAATCAGGCGCTGAGAACCCACGGCAGCACCACGCGGACTGCCGATGCGCGACGGAGCAGAATCGGACGTTACTGGTTCGAGTCCAGTCGGGGAGCTCGACCAAGAACACCGGTTTGTCGCTCTCCATGGGAGATCGAAGCCCCACTGACCCCCACAGTCGGCCAGGACGAGGTCTCGCGGCTCGTTGCCCCCTCGGTCGTCCTCGTGATGACGACGGCGATTGTGGGACGAGCGACCTGCAACGCACAGCCCACATCGGCTGGCCAGGCCCAGCCAACGCAGCGATCAAGCGGTTGGGCGCCGTGAACACGAGCACCGGCCGCCCGTTGGCCGTCGACGACGTCGCCGTCGACGACG
>JGI20200J14955_1000113_pt1 | contig 17776 bp, 15 predicted proteins | sample NGESurshal092012_FD_14955 | JGI IMG/M metagenome (IMG submission 14955) | reverse complement strand
GGCATGGTCGGCATGGTCGGCACTGTCAGCGCTGCCGGTGTCACCGGCCGCAGCCCGGCCACGTCGTCGACCGAATTCGTTGCGGCCCGGCAACCCTCCACCGTCGCCGGAGCGCTCCTGTCCCTCACCCCCGCGCGGATCGCCGATTCCCGCACCGGCCTGCAGATCGCAGGCCCCGTCGCGCCGGGGGGCACGGTGACGGCGACGGTCACCGGAAAGGGCGGCGTTCCCGAATCCGCGGTCGCCGCAGTGGTGTTGACCGTGACCGCGGCGGAACCGAGCGCCAGCGGATTCCTCACGGTCTGGCCGGCCGGGGTCGGCCGGACAAATACCTCCACCGTGAATTTCCAGGCAGGGCAGAACATCGCCGGCACCGTTGTCACTTCCCTCGGCGAGGGTGGTGCCGTCCAGGTGTTCAACGGATCCCCGGGCGCGGTGCAGCTGGTCGTCGATGTCGCGGGCTACACACCGGCTGGCACACCCACCGCCCGTGGGACATTGATGCCGCTGACCCCGGCGCGGATCGCCGATTCGCGGCCCGGTGTGCAGATCAGCGGCGCGATCCAAGGCCTGTCCAAGGTGGACGTCCAGGTCGCCGGATCGGCCGGGGTCCCCATTGCGGGGCCGCCGCCGCGGTGCTGACGGTGACCGCGATCGCGCCGCAGGCGGCCGGATTCCTCACCGTGTGGCCCGCCGCCGTCGGCCGGCCCGACACGTCCAGTCTCAATTTCCAGCCCGGCCAGAACATCGCTGATTCGGTCCTCGTGCCGATCGACTCGCTGGTCGGCTCCGGAAGGATCAGCATCTTCAACGGCTCACCGGGTGCGGTGCACGTGGCGGTGGACGTCACCGGCTACATCCTGGCCGGGCCACCGACGGCGACCGCTGCATTCGCCTCAGTCACACCAGCGCGGATCGCAGATTCCCGTGTTGGTCAACAGATCTCGGGTGCGATACCACCCTCGGGCGCGGCCCAGGTCCAGGTCGCCGGACGGTACGGGGTGCCTGCGGCCGGAGCGTCGGCCGTGGTCCTCACGGTGACTGCGGTGGACCCGGTCGCGGCCGGATACCTCACGGTTTGGCCGACCGGCCTCCCCCGCACCGCCACCTCCAACGTGAACTTCCGGGCCGGGCAGAACATCCCGAACCTGGTCGTCATACCGCTCGGCTCCAGCGATGCCGTCGGTGCAATCGCATCGGTCGGAACGATCACGATCTTCAACGGCTCGTCCGGTGCCACCCAGGTTCTCGTCGACGTCAGCGGCTACATGCTGTCCGGCGTCGACCCGGACAGCATTGCACCTGCCGCTGTGACCTCGCCGACCATTTCCGGTACCACCTCGACCCTGACCCTCTCCTGGGTGGCGTCGACCGCCGCCGACACCAGCGGGGTGGTGATCCGCCGGGCGTTGGGCCGCACCGCGCCCCGGTCGATCACTGACGGAGCCTTCGTTGCGGACGTACTCGTCCCGGGATCTGGACTCATCGACGCCGGCCTGGCCCCGGCGACGACCTACTCGTACGCCTTGTTCGCCCACGACGGTTCCGGCAACACCGCGACCGGCGCCAGCGTCAGCGGCACCACCACCTCGCCACCCGTCTGGGCCTGGGGCAACGGGACCAGCGGCGAGCGCGGCAACGGCACTGCCGGCAGCAGCCCGATCCCGGCCCCGGTGTCCGGCCTGTCGACCATCACGGCCATCGCGGGCGGCGCTTCCAACGGATTCGCGCTCGGCGAGGACGGGACCGTCTGGTCCTGGGGCGACGGATCGGACGGCCGACTGGGCAACGGCAGCCTGGCCAGCAGCCCGGTACCCGTCCGGGTGTCCGGCTTGACCGCGACTGCCATCGCCGGAGCAAGCGACGGCTACGCTCTGCGCGGCGACGGCACCGTCTGGGCGTGGGGCGACGGATCTTTGGGCGCCCTGGGCAACGGCGCGACGGCCAGCAGCGCGGTTCCCGTGCGGTCTCTGGTCTGACCAACATCACCCGCATCGCTGCCGCGGGGTACACGGGCTACGCCGTGGGGAGCGACGGCACGGCGTGGGCGTGGGGCGCCGGCGGCGGAGGGCGGCTCGGGAACGGCAACCAGGCGAGTTCGACGGTTCCGGTCCGGGTTTCGGGGCTGACCGACATCACTGCAGTGGCAGGCGGTTTCGGTGGCGGTTACGCCCTGCGGAGGGACGGCACAGTGTGGGCGTGGGGTGACGGCTCGCTCGGCGCACTCGGCAACGGGAGCACGGCCGGCAGTGCGGTCCCGGTGCGGGTGGTGGGCCTGACGAACGTGACGGCCATCGCCGCCGGGCTGTCCACCGCGTTGGCATTGCGCACCGACGGCACTGTGTGGGCGTGGGGCGACGGCTCGCTCGGCGCGCTGGGCAACGGCGGCACCCAGAGCAGTGCCGTGCCGGTGCAGGTTTCGGGACTGACCGCCGTACGGTCGATCGCCGCCGGGTTCGGCACCGGCTACGCGGTGCGCAGCGACGGCACGGGCTGGGCCTGGGGTGACGGATCAGCGGGGCAGTTGGCGGCTGGCGACACCGTGTGCAGCGCTGTCCCGGTGCGGATCTCAGGATTACGCACCATCACCGCGATCGCCGCCGGGAGCGCCACCGCGTACGCGTTAGGCAGTGACTGACCGGGGGCGAGGACTGACGGGGGGCGAGGACTGACCGGTGGCGAGCGGCAGCAGGTCATGGTTGGCGGCCTTCTTTCATCCGAGCCGGGTGAGGGCCGGCCGCGCGGGTGGCAGATACGGTGAGCGCGCAGCGTGCACAACCCCAGCAGGAGAGGAACTCCCATGCCCAAGGTCGAGATCAAGAGGAAGTTGCGGCTGACCCGTCAGGAGGTGTCCGAGCGGCTGATCGCCCTGGGTAACGCCTTGGCAGACGGCTCGGAGATCGAGCTGAGCTCGGGCGGCGATTCGATCGAACTGGCGGTCGGCGATTCGATCGAGTGGGAGCTGGAAATCGAAATCGACGGTGACGAAACCGAACTCGAGATCGAATTGAAATGGAAGGACACCCAGGAGAGCGAAGCGGCGGCCGGAGCCGTGGTGGCGGATTCGGACGCTCAATCGGACAGTGGCTCCGATGACGACGACGAAGAGACCGCGCTCGAGGTGACCGCCATCGAAGAATTGGAAGTCGCGGCCGAACTCGAGGAGGACGCGGAGTACAAGCTCGAGGTCGCCGCCGAACTGGAGCAAGAGGCCGCCGCCGAACTGATCGTGGCTGCCGCGCTGGAGGACGACGCCGAAGTGGAGCTGGAAACCGCCGAGCTCCTGGAGGTCGACACGTCCGCGGCAGACGACAGCCCTGAGGCGGAGGGTGAGGCCGCAGCGGGCACCGGACAAGCCCGATAGGTCGCCTGGGCAGCACACTGGCCCGACGCCGACACCCTCGTCGGTGCCGTGCCAGTGCCGTGTCAGTGCTGTGTGCGGGATATCTCAGGCTGCGATCGCACGATGTCCTCGAGAACCACCACTCGAGGAGATCATTCATGACACACACGATCGAAGCCGAAGGGCTCACGAAGCGCTTCGGTGCCACCCAGGCCCTGGACGGGGTCGACCTGGCCGCCGCCGAGGGCACGGTGCTGGGTGTCCTCGGCCCGAACGGCGCCGGCAAGACCACCGCCGTTCGGATCCTGGCCACCCTGCTGCGACCTGATTCCGGCCGCGCCACCGTCGCCGGGTACGACGTCGTCCGGGACGCATCGAAGGTACGTCGCATCGTCGGGCTCACCGGGCAGTACGCCTCTGTTGACGAGGACCTGACCGGAACCCAGAACCTGGTGATGATCGGCCAACTACTGAACCTGAACACCAGGGACGCCCGTGCGCGGTCCGCCGAACTGCTGGAATGGTTCGACCTGTCCGAGGCGGCCGGCCGGGTGGCCAAGACCTATTCGGGCGGGATGCGGCGCCGCCTCGACCTCGCGGCCAGCCTCGTCGGCCGCCCGCGGGTCATCTTCCTTGACGAGCCCACCACCGGCCTCGACCCGGCCAAACGCGAGGACATGTGGGACGTGGTGCGCCGGCTGGTCACCGATGGATCAACCGTCCTGCTGACCACCCAGTACCTGGATGAGGCGGACGCCCTCGCCGACCAGATCACCGTCATCGACCGCGGCAGGGTCATCGCGAACAACACCCCCGAGGGTCTCAAGCGCACGATCGGCGGCCAGCGGATCAGGGTGAAGCCGGCCGACCGATACCGGCTGGATGACGTGCGCCGCATCCTCGCCGCGATCTCCCCGCAGGCGGACCAGGTGACCGGCCGGGACGAAATCACCGTGCCGGTCGACGGCGAGCAGGCACTGGCCGCCACCGTGGCCGCGCTGACGGCGGAAGGCATTGCGGTCACGGAGCTTTCACTGCACCTGCCGAGCCTGGACGAGGTCTTCCTGACCCTGACCGGCCAGCACATCGACGAAAGTCCTTCCCCGGACGGCAGTACTGACGCCGGCACAGACACCGACACCCACCCCGAGAGCGAGAAGGCCGAGGCAGCAGCATGAGTCAGGCACCTACCGCAACGGTCGCCGCACCGGCCCCGCCGGCCCGGCACCGCAAGCCGGCCCCCGCCGCGGCGGCGAGCACGTCCTCACAGGGCGGCTACCACCGGCACGTCCTCGCGCTGGCCAAGCGGAGTCTGATCAAGACCTGGCGCACCCCCGAGGCGCTGATCGACGTCACCGTGCAACCGATCATCTTCCTGGTGATGTTCACCTATATCTTCGGCGGCGCGATCGGCGGGACCTCCCAGGACTACCTGCAGTTCCTGCTGCCCGGCCTGCTCGGCCAGTCGATCGCGATGGCCGGCGTGGCCCTGGGCCAGAACCTCAACTCCGACATCGAAAAGGGCGTCTTCGACAGGTTCCGATCGCTGCCGATCGGCCGATCGGTGCCGTTGGTCGGCGCGGTGATCGCGGACATCGGCCGGTACCTGGTCCTGTGTGTCGTCACCCTCGGGTTCGGCATGCTGATGGGCTTCCGGATCGAGACCAACCCGATGGCGGCCACCGCCGGGATCGGGATCTCCCTGGCCTTCGCGCTGTGCTTCTGCTGGATCTCGGTGTTCGTCGGAATGACGGTGCGGACGTCAGGAGCGGTGCAGGGCGTGATGTTCCTGATCGTGTTGCCGTTGTCCTTCGCCAGCAACACCTTCGTCAACCCGGACACCATGCCAAGCTGGTTGCAGACCTTCGTCAAGGTCAATCCCATCTCCCAGCTGGTCACCACGGTGCGGGGGCTGATGATCGGCGGGCCGGTCGCGGAAAGCTTGATGTGGACGCTGGTCTGGATGGCGATCCTGTTGATCGTCTTCGTGCCGCTGGCGCTTCGTGGCTACCGGCGCCGCGCCTGACGGCTCCACCACCCCGACGAACGAGGAGGGCCCATCCCTGTCGGGGGATGGGCCCTCCTTCGTGTTTGCTCCTCGCCGTTGGGGCGGGCCCTGCCAGACCATGTCAGGTCGTGACGACCTCGTGCCGCCCCGCGTTGATCGCCGGCGTCCCCTGCTGGCTCCTGCCGCGGTGCTGACCGATCAGTACGGCCCCCGCGCCCAGCACCGCCCAGCCGAGCAGCACCCACACCGGGAAGGCCACCGATGCCTCCGGGAAGTACGCGGCGGTCCGGACCAGGGCCCCGCCCGCACCGGTGGGCAGCCACTGGCCGAACTCGCCCCACGGACCCGGCAGCAGTCGCGGCGAGGTGGCGATACCGGACAGCGGGTTCCCGACGATCACCAGCAGCAGGGCACCGACTCCCACGCCCGCGACACCCATCAGCCGGGCGAGTCCGGCCACCACCAGTCCCGACGTTGCCACGGCGAGGGTGATAGCAGACGCCTCCGCCAGGTAGTTGCCGCCCGAGACTCCCAGCCAGGCCAGCACTCCGGCGAAGCTGAGCCCGATCGCCGCCGCGCCGCCGAGCACGGTGAGAAGCACCGTCCACCGGCCACGCAGGGAGAGCGCAGCGGCGGCGCCGAGGACAAGTCCGGCGATGATCATCGGGAGGGAACCGGCGGCCAGGCCCACTCCGTGGGCGTCACCTTCCGGCACCGGGACGACGTCGACGACCGCCGGACCCGCTGTCTGTGCACCCGACAACTCCCCCGCGGCGGCGTTCAGCGCCTGTGCGATGGCCGGTGAGCCGGCGCTGGCCGTGAAGACCGTCGGGCCGTTCGGGCCGACGACGATCGCGCCGTCCGCCGTGCGTTCCTCCAGCGCCGCGCGGGCCGCGGCCTCGTCGCCGACCACGGTGACCTCGAACGCGTCCGGGCCACCTGCCCGGGTCACCGCGGCCGTGATCTGCTGGACCGCGGGTGCCGGACCGGCCACGGCCAACCGCACGCCGTTCGGACCCGAGTTGACCGCGATGCTGACGAACAGCGCCAGGATCAGCGACAGGCCCGCGGTCAGCCCCAGCACCATGGCCACGGCGCGCGCCGGCTCGCCCGGGCGCGGGTGACTGCGGCGCAGTACTGCCGTCTCGGAGGCGGATGCCGGTATCGCGTGAGGCGCATCTGACACGGTCATGACTGTTCCCTTCCTTCCAAGAAGGATCGTTCGTTTTCCTGAAAAGAGGATGCACCCAGCGGGCCGCGATCGTCAAGAACGAATATTCGGTTTACTATTGCGGAGTGCCCAAGGTCTCCGATGCCCACCGCGAGCAACGTCGCGAGCAGATCCTCATCGCCGCATGGAAGTGCTTCGCGCGCAACGGCTTTCACAGCACATCGATGGCCGACGTGATCGCCGAGGCCGGGCTCTCGGCAGGGGCCGTCTACCTGTACTTCAAGTCCAAGGAGGAGATCATCCTGGCCGTGGCGAGTCAGGTGTTCGGCGGCATCTCCGGACGGCTGGCCGAGTGGTCCCGGCAGGAACCGCCCCCCAGTCCCGCCGAAGTGGTCGGTTTTCTCATCCAGCAACCCGTGCTGGCCCGCGCCCAGGCACCGGGCGATCTCTTCCCGCTATTGCTGGCGGTCTGGGGCGAGGCCACCCGGAACCCGGTGCTGGCCGACCTGGCCGACGAGATCATGGCGGTGCTGCGTCAGCAGATCATCAGACTCTTCGAACAATGGGAAGGGACCGGTCGGGAGCTGCGGATCCCGGCGCGCGATCTCGCCCCGGTGGTCGTGTCGCTCGTGCAGGGTTTCGTCACGCAGCAGGCGCTGGTGGGCACGCCGTCACCCGAGACCTACGGCCAGGCCGTCGTCGACCTCTTCGACGCTGCCGGTCTCGGCCCCGTGCCGGCGGATCGCTGATCGCAGGCGCTGGGGGGCGAGCGCGGCGACCGCTCTTGGCGTCGCGAGACCTTTTCCCTCGTCATATTTCTCGGTGAACCTCTCACCCAGCGCTCGCCGCAGGTCGGCGGTCACCAGCACGATCGCCGGGTCGGTCATGTCGTCGGAGCCGCGCACCCGCGCCGCAGCGCCCAGCATGATCGCCCCGGTCTCGGCCTCACCCAGCGCCTGCGCGAGGGCCGCCATGCCCACCCCCGCGACCGCGGCGATGGGCATGTCCTTGGTGGCCACAGCAGCCGGGTAGGACATGCGCAGATCGGTTGCGGCCGCGACGATGTCGCCCGAGCGTGCGGCGATGTACCCGGTCGCCGAACGGACAAGCGCCACGACGTGCTCCCGCATGGGGTCGTCGCCCGTCGGCCCGGCGATCCTGGAGCGCAAATCGGCGCACAGCACAAGGGCTTCGTCCCGGTCGCCGGAAAACCACATCGTCATCACCAGCACGCCGTCGGCGATCAGTGCCCGGTCGGTGAATTGCGGTTGGCCCGCCATCTGGTCCTTGCCGATCTGCACGTATGCCCTGGCGCTGTCGAAGTCGCCTCTTCTCGACGACACCGAGGCCATTCGGATGTGGATCAGCAGGGTGTCCTCCCGCGATCCCAGCTCACGCGAGTGCGCCAACGCCCGCTCGTAGTCCGCCATCGCGCCGGCCAGATCGCCGTCCATTGTCCGGACCAGCCCGCGACTGGCCAGGATCGAGGACAAGCCCCAGCGGTCGCCGATCCGTTCGAAGTCCAGGTACGCCGCCTCCACGTCGGCGCGGAGGAGGTCGGTGTCCCCGGCGTTCTCGGCGAAGGCCGCGCGGCCGGTCCTGGCCGTAGCCCGGACCCACGGGTCCGGGGAGTGCAGGATCGGGTCCATCAGGGACTCGGCCAAGGCGTTGTCGCCACCGAAGTAGCCGAGCATCGGCGCCAGCACGGCCAGCGCGGCCACCCGGGGTGGCGGCGAAGCGGACAACCGGGCAGCGATGTGCCGCAGCTCGTCGCGAGCTTCGTCCCAGCCACCCGGGCCGGGCATCTCGCCGGAGGCGATCCGGGAAATCGCCCTGGCACCCTCGGCATACGCACGATCAGGGTGGCGGTCAGCGCCGTCGGCCGAGAGCGCGAATTCCAGCCAGATCCGGGACTCGCCGTCCGCACCGATCATCGACCAGTACCAGGTGAGCGACAAACACAGATCCACCGCCGCGATCCCGTCGCCGCAGTCCCCCAGATACCGCAAGGCGCCAAGGATGTTGTCCCGCTCCACGCGGATCACTTCCAGAGCGGCCAACTGATCCCTGGTCCGTAGCACCGGGTCGAGATCGGCAGTCAGCGCCGCAAAATATCGGGCGTACCGCAGTCGCGCGTCGTCCAGCTCGGCCCGCTCCGCCAGCCGCTCGACACCGTATTCCCTGATCGTCTCCAGCATCCGGTAGCGCAGCCCGTCGCCGACCGGCTGCAACAGGGACTTGTCGACCAGCGCCAGCAACAGGTCACCGACATCGTCTGCCGCGACCGGGTCGTCACCCTGAATCCCACTGCACACCGCGACCGCGGCCGGCAGGTCAGTGCCGGCCGGGACGACCGCCAGCCGTTCCGCGACCAGTCGTTCCTGCTCGGTCAGCAGATCCCAACTCCACTCGACCACCGCGCGCAGGGTCCGGTGCCTGGGTACCGCAGTGCGGTTGCCGCCGGCGAGCAGCCGGAACCGGTCGGACAGCCGGGCGGCGATCTCCCCGATCGGCAGCACCCGCAGCCGCGCCGTGGCCAGCTCGATGGCGAGCGGCAGCCCGTCGAGCCGGCGGACGATCTCGATGACCTGCGCGACGTTGTCGTCGTCGACCTCGAAGCCGGCGCTGACCGCCTGCGCCCGTTCGGCGAGAAGTTGCACCGCCGGGTAGCGCAGGGCTTCTGCGGCGGTGGAGTTGTCCGGTGGCAGGCCCAGCGGCGGCAGCACGCACAGCGATTCCCCGACGATGCCAAGGGGCTCCCGGCTGGTGGTCAACACCCGGACACCCGGACAGTCCGCGAGGATCTGGTCCACCAGGCTCGCGACGCCCCCGACTAGGTGCTCGCAGTTGTCCATGATCAGCAGGCAGTGCGCGGCCTGCAGGCTGTCCAGCAGTTGCTCGGTGGTGTCCCGTCGGTGCCGGTCCACCCGACGGTCCACCGATCGGGTGTCCAGCAGGCCGAGAGCGCCGAGCGTCGCTTGGCTGATCGTGGCCGCGTCGCTGACCGGGGCGAGTTCCACCAGCCAGACGCCGTCGGGGAAGTGCGACTCGCAGCGCCGCGCCGACTCTGTCGCCAGTCGGGTCTTCCCGGCGCCGCCGGGCCCGACGATCGTGGCCAGCCGGCCGCGTTCGAGCATGTCCGACACCCGCCGCACCTCGTCACCGCGTCCGATGAAGCTGGTCAGGAAGGACCGCAAGTTGCTGTGCCGCAGCCGTTCTGCCGGTGGGTCGTCCGGCATCGGCTGCGCGCTCGGTGTTTCCGCGTCGCTGTGCGTCGGCAGCGCGGGAACCTCTGGGGTGCCAACTATTTCACCCCGGAGCAGCGCGAGATGGACCGCCCTGAGGTCGCCGCCAGGGTCGACACCGAGTTCGTCGGCGAGATTCACCCGCAGCCGGTCGTAGGCGGCGAGCGCGTCGGCGGTGCGGCCGTCGGCGGCCAGCGCGCGCATCAGCTGACCGGTCAACCGCTCGCGTAACGGATGAGCGGCAACCAGTTCGGTGAGCTCGGCAATCACATCAACGCTCTGGCCCAGCCGGAGATCGGCCTCGATCCGGTCCGCCCGCGCTTCCAGGCGTTGCTCCTGCAGGCGCGCTGCTCTGGCGACCGCGTACGGCGCATCCCCCGCGTCGGCCAGCGGTTCGCCCCGCCAAAGCGCCAGCGCCTTGACCAGAGTGTCGCGAGCACCCTGAGCGGCCCCGTCGGTCAACTGCCGATGACCGGTGGTGACCAGATCGGAGAAGGCGACCGCGTCGACGTTTCCGCGGTCGACCGCAAGCCGGTAGCCGCCCGCGACCTGAGCGATGACGGTGGGCTCGAGCAGCGTGCGGCGCAGCCGCGAGACCAGCGACTGCAAGCCATTGACCGGGTCGCCCGGGGGGGCCCTCCGGCCACACCGCCTCGATCAGCTCCGTGGCCGAGACCACGCCGGGAGCGTCAGCTGCCAGCCGGGTCAGCAGGCTCCGCAGCCGCGACCCGGTGACGGCGAGGATCCGCCCGGCAGCGCGCACCTCGAGCGGACCGAGGATCCCGATCTCCACGGCTCCACTGTCCCAGACGTCACCGGCGGAATCGGCCCGGTCTCAGCATTTCCACAGGACAGGGGTCGCCGAACATTTCCACAGGACAGGGGTCGCCGAAGCTTCGTCGCGGGGTCGCGGCCGCGAACCGAACCCTCAGCCGCGTCCGTTGCCGGCGCTCTCGGCCGGCGCGAGGGTGGCCGCCGCCGGCGCGGGAACAGTCGGGACGGATACCGGTGCCGGTGCCGATACCGGTGCCGATTGACTGGGCAGGGTGGGTGGCAGGGTGGGTGGCAGGGTGGATGGCACGGTGGGTGAGGCCGGCTGGGGCGGCGGCCCGGCTTGTCCGGGAGTGACGGCTTGCGCCGCGGCGGCAGGCGCGGCCGTATTGTGTTCCAGGAAGCGCAGTAGCTCGACCGGGAAGGGCAGCACCAGCGTCGAGTTCTTCTCCGACGCCACCTGGACGATGGTCTCCAGCAGCCGAAGTTGCAGGGCGCCCGGCGTATCGGCCATCACCGCGGCGGCCTGGGACAACTTCTCCGACGCCTGATACTCGCCCTCCGCGGAGATCACCCTGGCGCGGCGCTCGCGTTCGGCCTCCGCCTGCCGCGACATCGACCGCTTCATCGACTCCGGCAGCGCGACGTCCTTGATCTCCACCCGGTCGATGTGGATTCCCCAGCCCAATGCCGGGCTGTCGATCATCACCTCGAGGCCCTGGTTCAGCCGCTCCCTGTTCGACAGCAGGTCATCCAGATCGCTCTTGCCGATCACCGACCGGAGCGAGGTCTGCGCCACCTGCAGCACCGCAAACGGATAGTCCTGGAACATTGATCATGGCCGCGACCGGATCGATCACTCGGTAATACACGACGGCGTCGACGTTGACCGTCACGTTGTCCCTGGTGATCCCGTCCTGTGCGGGTACCGGCAGCGTCACGATCTGCATGTTGATCTTCCGCAGCCGGTCGATGGCCGGAACCATCACGGCCAACCCGGGCCCGCGCACCTCGCCGACGATGCGCCCGAACCGGAAGACCAGGGCGCGCTCGTATTGCTTGACCACGCGGGCGCTGGTGCCGAACAGCACCGCGAAAAGGATCAGGACAATCGCCGCAATCTCAAGACCCAGCATGGCCGATCGACCTCCGCCCGGTATACGTCACTTCCGACGGTAGACCGGTGTGCTGGGATTCGGGGCCTCGCCGGAGCGCAGCCTGGACCCGGCGGTCGCGCGGTGCCATCGAGTGGCCAGTTTCGGTCCCTTCCCGCCGGGGATAAGGACCGAAAGTGGCGACTGGATGTGGGTATCGGCCGCTAAACCCGGCGGGTCGGCAGCGCTACCCCCGCACGCAGCACCACGGACGCCCAGCCGTCGTCCCAGCGCCCGAAATGGGGGTAGTCGGGCGGGTCCTCGTCGCCGGTCGGCCGCTGGGCACCCATGTCGGTGCGCGTCGACTCACCCAGTAGCGCGGAGTGCCGGTTCGCTGGGTGCTCGTGCAGCATCCGCTTGATCCGCTCCCAGGCGTCATCGAGTTCCGGCGCGCGCACCGTCCATCCCCCGGCGGTCAGTTCGGCGGTCCCTGCCCCGTCCGGCCCAGGCTGGGCGGTCAGGCAATATTCCGGCGCACCCCGCTCGCAATTGGCGCACCGGCCACACGCCACGTTGAGCCGCAGGTACAGGACGTCGCCGACCTTCGCCGCAGAGCCGTCGCCGACCTCGAGCACGTCGGCCAGGCTCTCGTGGCGCACCAGGGCGCCCTCTGCGTAGTCCATCCGGCCCTCGTGCAGCGGATGGTCCGCCGCCCAGATCCTGGTCGCGGTGATCTGCACGATGGCGTCGATGTGGTCCGTACCGGTGGCGTCCGGTGCGCTGTGCACGTGGATCAACCTGGGCCCGTCGTAGGAAAGGGTTCTCATGATTCGTCGTCCCTTCTCGGCTGAGGTGGACGTGAGTGACCTGCTGCCCCCAGCCTGGCACGCCGCGGCTCCGTCGTCACCCCGAAGCAGGGTTCGGCCACCGGACGCTGCGAAGCTGTGGGCAGGCCCGAACTCGGCAGCCGGCGGGCACGGGCCCAGCGGATCGCCGGAATCAGCTGCCTCCGCACCACCCACCTTGCGCCACTGGTGCGGCGATCAGCTGGTCTTCTGTTCCGGCCGGCGATCCGGGACGAGTTGCTCGGCCTGCTCCGCTGACCGGCCGATGCCGTCGCCCGCGGACACCACCCGTCTGTTACGGGATCATCCCGCGTGCGAACTATTGTGCCTAGAATGGTCCGATGCCTGCCTCATCACCCGGATCTGCCCGCCCAGCTTCGACCGGTGCGGCGTCGACCGGTGCGGCGTCGACCCGACGGGTCGGCGCGGCGACCGTCGCTGTCGGAACCGACGTGCAGCCCATCGACGTGGATCTGATGTTCCTGGTCAATCAGGCCGGATATGCCTTGACCGCGGAAATGGCAACGGCTCTCGCCGAGATCAAGATCAATCCACGGGAGTTCTGTGTGCTCTCCCACGCGCTCAAGGGCGACCTCACGCAGATTGCCCTGGCCGAACTTTCCGCGCTGGACAAGACGACCATGGTGGTCACCCTGGACCGGCTGGAGCAGGCGGGGCTGGCCGAGCGTCGGTTGTCCGAGACCGACCGCCGGGCACGCATCGTGGCGGTGACCCCGGCGGGCCGCACCGCGGTCCGCAAGGCCCAGGCGATTGTCACCGGGATGTACAGCAGGATCCTGGCGCCACTGCCGGTCAGGGATCGAGAGGTGTTCCTGCGCAGCCTGATCGCCCTCGTCGATGGCCCGCTCGCGCAGCCCTCGCACATCGAGCGACCGGCCAGGCGGCCGCGCGTGCGCGCCTCCTGACCGGGCGCCGCAGGTGGCCGCAGTTCCGCACCCGATGGTCCTCCGCGGTCCACGGGTTCGTCGGCTTCCCGTCAGCGAAGCCCGGCGAAGAACGCCCTGATGTCACCGATGAGGAGAGTCGGGGTTTCCATCGCCGGANAATGCCCGCCGCTGTCGTATTCCGACCAATGGCCGATCTGGCCGGTCGGATCCGCGAGCGCCCGGATGGTGGNGTCCGCGGCGAACACCGCGTACCCCACCGGTGGTCCGGCCGGCGCGCTGTGCACGTCGTCGGCATCGGCGAACCGGGCTGCCATCGNCCGCCACGCCTGCATGCCNTCNTAGGTCGCATGTGCCGAGGACGCACCGGCTCCGGTGAACCAGAAGACACTCACGGTGGTGAGAAGTTGGTCGCGGTCAACGGCGTCGTCGGGCAACGCGGCAGCAGGATCGGTCCATTCCTTGAACTTCTCGACGATCCAGGCGAGCTGTGCGACCGGTGAGTCGGTCAGCGCGTAGGCGAGGGTCTGCGGGCGGCTTGCCTGCAGGTGGAGGTAGCCGATGCCGTCGGCCTGGAACTCGTTGAATAGTTCGGCACGTGCGCGGTCCGCCTGCGGGACGGCAGCGACGTCCAGGGCCGGACCGAAGGGCATGCCCGCCGTGGTGCCGGTGAGATGGATGCCGACGACCCGGTCGGATGCGACCATCGCCAGCATGCCGGCCACTCCGGTGCCGACGTCGGTGCCCTGGACTGCGAAGCGGTCGTACCCGAGCCGGTTCATCAGCTCCACCCATTGCTGCGCCACTTGGAACAGGTTGCCCGCACCTGGTCCGGTGACTGGCGTGAAGAACCCGTACCCGGGCAGTGAAGGGATCACCAGGTGGAAGGCGTCCGCGGGATCCCCGCCGTGTGCCCGCGGATCGGTCAGCGGACCCACCACCTTCTGGTACTCGAACGGGGAGCTGGGCCAGCCGTGAGTGAGGATCAGCGGGAGCGCATCAGTTTCGGGGGACCGGACGTGCAGAAAATGAATGCTCTGACCCCCGATCGTCGTGATGAACTGGGGTAATTCGTTCAGTTCCGCTTCCTGGCTGCGCCAGTCGAAACCCGTTGCCCAGTAACGGGCGAGGTCCTGGAGGTAATCCAGCGGAACCCCACGGGACCACCCCGGTTCGGGGGATTGCCGGGGCCAGCGCGTTCTGCTGAGCCGGTCCTCGAGGTCCTCGAGATCGGCTGCGGGGATGTTGATCCGGAACGGGCGGATCGCCGTGTCGTCGGTCATGACCACAGGTTAGGAACCATTGCGGAAAGCTTGCTTCCGCAATGTGGCCGAGAATGAACGAATGCTGGAAACGTCGGCTCGACTGCTGCGTGTGCTGTCCTTGCTGCAATCACCGCGCGAGTGGACCGGTGCGCAACTCGCGGAACGCCTGGGTGTGACGACCCGAACCGTTCGCAACGACATCGAACGATTGCGGGCCCTTGGTTACCCGGTGACCGCTTCCTCTGGCCCCCGCGGTGGCTACCGGCTCGGGTCCGGGTCGTCGCTGCCGCCGCTCCTGCTCGACGACGAGGAGGCGATCGCGGTGGTGGTCGGGCTCCGAACAGCCGCCGGTGGTGGCGTGGCGGGTATAGAAGAATCGTCCCAGCGCGCGCTGACCAAGCTCGAGCAGGTGCTGCCGTCCCGGCTCCGTCACCGCGTCAACATCCTGCAGGAAGCGACGGCCACCCTTCACACACCTGGTCCAGCCGTGGCGCCCGACGTGCTCACCGCGATTGCCGGCGCCATCCGCGACCGCGAGCGTCTGCGGTTCGACTACGAATCCTCCGACGGCACCCACAGCCTCCGTTTGGCCCAGCCTCGCCTGCTGGTGCACACTCGCGGCAGGTGGTATCTGGCGGCGTGGGACGACGACCAGCAGGACTGGCGAACGTTCCGGGCGGATCGCATTTCTCCGCGCATTCCCAACGGCGCTCGGTTCACTCCACGCGAGCTTCCCGCGGGCGGAATCCTCGCCCACGTCGAGCGCAGCGTCGGATCGGCGGTGTGGCGATACCGGGCAACGGCGACGGTCTACGCGCCGGCGGCGGAAGTGGCAGCGAAACTGCCGCGCTGGGTCGTCGTCGAGCCGATTGACGACCACAGCTGCCTGACCCACGTCGGATCGGACAATCCACAGATGTTGGCGTTCTGGCTGGGCGCGCTCGGGGTGGACTTCGAGATCAACGACGCTCCCGAACTGGTCGAGAGTCTGCAAACGCTGGCTCACCGGTACCTCAGAGCCGTCTCCGCCGACCGCGGCTCCGGGTGACTGCTTCGTCACCTGACACGACGATGGCTTGCGTGAAGCGGGCGCCGACTGTAGGCCGCGAGAGCGGGTAGGTTCCGACGATGGTTGCAGGCGACCGCCCGGCGGGCGATGACCGAAAAGGATCTGTCGGTTTTGCCGCCGCTGTCGGCGGTGTAGCGGGCGCAGCGCTGGCCGGTCACCGCGGTCCGCGGGGCATCGCCGTCGGTGCGCTGGCCGGCGCAGCCGGGTTGGCGACGTCGGAGTGGATCGCCAGGGCACGGCAGCGGCCAGGCGAGATCCCCGCTCTCTGGCAACGCATTGCCTTCAGCGCGGCGCTGGTGGCACCGCTGGGCTGGGCGGCGGGGCGGGTGACCCACGCCGGGTCGATCGCTGTCGGCACGGGCACGGGTGCGATCGGCGGCTTGCTGGGCGTTCGCCCGCAGAAGGTGGTGCTCGGGCCGCTGCTGGGTGCCGCGATCGGCGGCGCTTTCAGGGCCCGCCGTCGCCCGGTGCCGGCGGCGATCGTCGCTGCCAGCACGATGCTGGCCTACCGCACCGTGTCCGCGCTGGTGTTCCGGGACGCCCAGGTCAGCCTGCTCGCCGAGCGGGTGCCCGCCGAGGATCTGCCGTTCGTGGTGCCGCGCGAGGCCCGTTCCCGTTACGTCGGAACAGGTTACGTCCGCGCGCTGGCCGACGAACTCGGCGGCAGCTACGTCGAGGACGCGCCGGACGCGGGCATCGTCGCGTCCCTCGACGAATTGGCCGGCCCCGACTTCGACCCCGCGGCCGTGGACCCCAGAGTCCGCGAATTCTATGAGCACACCACCCGGTTCCGGCTCGACATCGTGCCGGAGTGGCGGGTGTGGGTGCGGCCGGGATATTTGCTGTACCGGACGCTGGTGGCCCGCCCACTAGGGCAGGCCAACGTCCCGATGAACCAGCGCGAGACCCAGCGGGGCATCCGCAGCCGCATCGACACCATCACGCTTCCCGACACACCCACCGAGGGAACCGACAGCGCCCACGGTGCCGACAGCGCCCACGGTGCCGACAGCGCCCACGGTGCCGACAGCGCCGACAGCGCCGACAGNGCCGACAGTGCCGACAGTGCCGACAGTGCCGACAGTGCCGACGATCATGAAGCGGTAGCTGTGCGCGGCTGGATTCGCTCGTTCACCGACACCGACGAACCGATTTACGTCGGCATCTACACCACCTATCGCGACCGCGAGCGGGGTTACGTCAGCGTCGGTTTCCCCGTCCCCCAAGGCAGTTTCACCGCGACGCTGCTCCCGCGAGAACGGCCGGGAGGAGGTCTGGTGCTGACCAGCCGCAGCGACCTCGATCACCCCGGACACTATCTGGCGTACATCGACCCCGAGACTCGGGACCTCACCGCGCTGGCCGTACACGGTTTCGCCGAGCAGCTCGACGTCTATGTCGACGGCGACGAGCTGCGCGCGGAGCACGCGTTCTGGGTCTTCGGGTTCCCGTTCCTGGTCCTGCACTACCGGATGTTCCGGAAGCCGGCGCGAGAGGCGGGCTGATCATCAGCGGTGACGAACTGCGGGCGGAGCACGCGTTCTCAGTTTTCGGCTTCCCGCTCCTGGTTCCCGCACTATCGGATGTTCCTGAACCTGGCCCGCGAGGGCCTGATCGTCGAAGGTGACGAACTGCTGACGGAGCACGCGTTCTGGGCATTGGGTTCCCGTTCCTGGTCCTGTACTTCCGGATGATGAGGGGCGTAGCGCAATCGAAGATGGCTATGTCCGTCGGCTGAGTCGGGAATGGCCCGGACTGAGAATGCCGCGGAATACTCCCGCCACCAGTTACTCACGCCACCAGCCGTTCGAAGGCGCGATGACGTCGGGACATCTGCGCCGTGCGGCACGCACGATCGGCGATAGCAGTCCGTCGATCGCTAGCTCCCTGCACGAACGCGAGCAGGACACTTTACGTTCGGTGGTTGAAGGGGTTGTGGTGCATGGTGTTTCTTCGTGATGCGCGGTTCGGGTCGATCCAGGGTGGTGGGAGGTATTCGGGGACGCCGTCGGCGGCGAACCGGATCTCCCAGTCGCCCTGGTGGATCAGGCGATGATGGT
>JGI20200J14955_1000110_pt1 | contig 17859 bp, 23 predicted proteins | sample NGESurshal092012_FD_14955 | JGI IMG/M metagenome (IMG submission 14955) | reverse complement strand
AAAACACAATACTTTTCAATGTCTTCCTGTGTTCCTCTACCTGTTGCAATGTACTTTTCTGCGAATTGCAAAGTCCTCTGGAATCTCAATGCTTGCTAAAGCCTTCACCTGTTCAGGGTCTGTTGCTTGATAGAGTATGGCTGCTATGGCTTCGGCGATTGCTGGATCTGTTGCGCTCTATCTGAAGCCATCATGTTTAGGGCTGACTCGCTCCTATCCTCATCCCTCTTTTTCTCATTTTGCATGGGATACTCCCCTCTCTTCTTCCAGTTCATCACGGCTTCTAGGGCTCTATCTAGCAGTTCTTCTCCCTGGGCCACGGATTCTACCCGCGCCAGTTCCGACCGGAGTTGAGAAGCTCCTGGGATGCCTTTGACATACCAAGTCAGATGTTTGCGGGCCTGTTGAATACCCCGTTGGCCTTTGTATTCCCAAAGCATGTGCAAATGTTCGCGTGCGGTCTGGATTTGGTGCATGGGCGCAGGATCTGGTAGCCGTTCCCCCGTTCTTAGAAAATGATCTACCCGGCCGACAAGGCCAGGGTCTCCCATCGTACCGCGGGCACACATTACGCCATCGGCTCCCGAGATAGCCAGGGCTTTGATTGCCGAGTCAACATCCATGACGTCGCCGTTGACAATCACAGGAATAGCGACGGCCTCTTTGACCGCGCGGACCCATTCCCAACGGGCAGCTCCGGTGAACTGTTGGGCGCGGGTTCGTCCATGAATAGTCAACAGAGAAGCCCCCGCTGCTTCTAAACGACGGGCAAAATCCACCACGGTGATTTCCTGGTCACTCCACCCCAAACGGGTTTTGACGGTGACGGGTAGATTCACCGCTTCGACGACGGCACGGACAGCGGCTTCTGCTATCTCCGGTTCTCGTAGCAGCGAAGACCCACCCCCATTTTTGGTGATCTTATTGACCGGACAACCCATATTAATGTCGATAATGTCCGCTCCTTCCTGCTCCGCCATTTTGGCAGCTTCTGCCAAGAAGTTTGGCCGGCAGTCAAAGAGTTGAATCCCAATCGGGTGTTCCCCCGCACCCACTTCCATAATTTTGGGTAGTTCGCGAGCATAGTGTAACCCCGTAGCACTGACCATCTCGGTGTAGACCATCGAATCTTTCGCCTGTCTGCGAACCAAATGCCGAAATACTTGGTCCGTCACCCCAGCTAAGGGAGATTGAAAAACCCGGCTGTGCAAGCTGAACGAGCCAATTCTGAGAGGTTCTTGAAATTTAGATAGGTCAATAGATTCCATAGAGATATGGTAGTGCTAAACAGAGAATCCTTATCTAGGCTTTGCTCTTCGCCAGAAGCCTTACGACTTTTCCCATTCATCGCGACTGATACCTGCTTGCTTCAGAATTTTGGAGAGCAATGAAACACTAATATCCCCCTTGTGTGGATTGGGAATCGTTAAAGTCAAATTTCCTTTTTTCATGTGCAGATGCTTACCACGAGAGAATGGTCCTGCAAATCCCAACTGTTGTAGCGATCGGACTAGCTCTCTATGCTTAACTGGGCCAAAGGCTGGCACTAAGCGACCTCGCTCCTGAAATTATTCAGATTGATGCCCTCGATTGCAGGTATTTCCAGATGATCTGCAATTCTGACTAGAATCCAGTCTTCTAGGACAGATTGCAATTCTTCTCTACAGTCTTCTAAGGCGGGTTCATTGGCCCATACGCCTTGCAGTCCTGGTATTTCGCCATAGTAAGTACCATCTTCTGCCAAAATCTCGTAGACTGCTTTGCGCATAGCTGCTTGGATGTAACTAATGATCACCCCTAATACCTCCAGTAGGCTCTTTGACGTTCCCTGCTCGGGCAGTTGCTGAGATTTATTTTGGTAACTTTCAGTGTCCGCAATAATAGTTGATAATACAACTCAAAAATTCTGACATTTCTGGAAAGTCAAAGCATGCTGGATGTTCACCCTGTTATAAAAAGTTACTTTTACTGTATTTCGACTCAAGGTAGCGTCTGTTATCCTGTGACGAAGCAGGACAGTTAGTTGAAATAATGACTCTTTACGCCGTATTTACCTTCCTTACGATTAGTACCTTCGTGGTGATGCTCCTAATCGACTTTCTGGCTTGGGCGAATAGGGGCGCTCAGGATATCAAGACACTTCATGAAATCCCCTGCTCCCGTTGCCGTTACTTCACGGGAGAATATCACTTGAAATGTCCCGTAAACCCACATGCAGCTTTAACAGAAGCCGCTATCGATTGCTTGGATTTTGTGGGGGAATATTAAGCGGACAGCATCTCAGCGAGAGCATATGCATCCCTAAAGGTAGGCTCCCGGTCTGACATCACCGGAATAGCCTGGTTGGTGCGGATAAGGCCGCCCTCAGGAGTTTCCAGCACTACATGCCAAGAATGGCACTCTGGACCGCAAAGATTGACGAGGCCTTGGTATGCGTAGAAAATCTGGCCAAATTCCGTTTCAAAAAGCTTTGTCTGGTACTGCTTGGACTGCGTAATCATCATTTCACTACTCCCTCACCGGGTCGCTTTACATATCTTCCTAATACAGTTTTAACCTTTTTTTCAACGCAAATTTTAAAGTAATTGCGAAAGGAATTGGAAGATTGTGTGGAGATGAGGTGACAACGATTTAGTTGAAATTGGTGATGCTCAGCAATGCCCTACCCACGGGCACCAAAATTCCAGCCAGGCCCAGCATCCACAAGGCCGCGCCCAGACTCTTCTTGGAGTTAGCACTCTCAAAATTGCCCGTTGTGACTTGGCTTTCGATGTTGCGGAAGAAAAGACCCGATATCCCAATACACAAAGCTCCACCTAAGCCCAAAGTCGCATCGAGGGTGAGATAGTCGTAGCTCAATCCCTTAGCCCCTGAGGCATCTGACAGGTATGGTGCATAGCGGACAATCGCCAGCATAATTTCCAATCCAATCCAGGTCATTACAGAACGGATGGTTTCACGAATAAATAGATCAGTGTTTGCGGAGGTCTTCATGTCTTCCTTCACGAACAGGGGTTTACTCTCAGAGGCTACCCAAGAATCAGGATATTCTCACAAGAGCGTTAAAATACGGGCAGCGCCCTTTAAAGCTCTATGGTCACCAAAATCAGTGTCGTTATCCCGACCTACAACCGCAAACCGATTCTTACCCAATGCCTGGATGCCCTAGAAAAGCAGGACTGGCAAGGGGATTATGAAGTCGTGGTGGTAGACGATGGTTCTGTCGATGGCACCGTGGAGTTCCTCAAAGAGTCCACGCAACGGTTCCCACACACCAAACTCTATCTGCAAGATCACAAAGGTCCGGCAGCGGCTCGCAACCTGGGTATCGAGAAAGCGGAAGGTGACACGATTATTTTCATTGACTCGGATCTGGTCGTCACCGAAGTTTTTCTGCGTTCCCATGTTGAAATTCTCAACCAACATCCAGGGGAGAAAGTATTTACCTATGGTCGGGTGGTGAATACCGCGAACTTTGAAAACCCCACCAGTGAGCCCTTCAAAATTACAGATATGTCTAGGGCCTACTTTGCTACCGGGAATGTGGCGATAGCGAAAAAATGGCTTTTGCAGGCAGGTCCCTTTGATGAAGCCTTCTCTCTCTATGGTTGGGAAGACTTGGAATTAGGGGTGCGCCTCAAGAACCTAGGCCTGAAAATTATTCAATGTCCCGAGGCTGTTGGCTACCATTGGCATCCGGCCTTTAGCATGGACCAACTGCCTTCCTTGATTCGTAAAGAATTTGAACGCGGTAAAATGGGCGTTATTTTTTATAAAAAGCATCCAACCTGGGATGTGCGGATGATGATTCAGATGACGCCCCTTCATCAAATTTTATGGGGCCTTCTGTCTTTGGGAGGAACCTTAAATGAAAAAACGATGGCGCCGCTCTTACAATATCTGATTGACCGAGGACGTTCTCAAGTAGCGCTGGAAATTGCCCGGATCTTTTTGAATTGGTATAACGTCCAAGGAGTCTATGAAGCGTACCGAGAATCTTCCTAACCTTAAAGCGATGGTGTGCCCATGCCCTATCCTGTTTTTCCTCATCGGCCTAGGCATGCTGCCCTTCCCTGTTTTTGCGCAATCGGATAATCTTGCTCCTGCGACTACCTCTTCTTCCTTGGAAGAGCCTGTTAAGTTTTTCAGTGTTGGCACCCTGGAAGAGCAGACCAAGCTTCTGCCGGATAGTCCCAAACTCCAGGTCCCACCCCTGATCCAGCAATTAGAAGCCGTGGTTGCACAAGACCCCAAAAACCTAGAGGCTAACTTTGACTTGCTCATGGCCTATAGTCGGTCTTCGCTCTTGGAGAAAGCTTGGCCGGTTGCCCTGAAAATAGATAAACTGAGCCCTGCCTATACGCTGAAGGTTTTGGACCAGACTGCCCAGCAAATCAAAGCGGATCCTAGGGACCTTGAAGCTCGTTATCGTAATGCAATAGCCTCTTTTGCTCGGGGATTACAGATCAAAGAGCAGGCCCGCACAACATATATGGAGTCTCTCAAGGCAAGAGCTTCTTATCCTAAAGATTGGTGGGATGATTTCAAAGATTATCTGCAATCTGGGGACAAAAAGTTCGCCCATGATTTGAACAATGCTCAGGTTGTCCGTTCACTAGATGAGGTTCGTGCTCTTCGCCAAGAGGCCAAACAACAGCTAGAGGCTATCCTTCAACAAGATCCTAAGGAAGTTTGGGCGAAGAACTATCTGGCTTTTTTGAGTTTTGATCAAGGAGATATAGCCAAGGCAGAGAACCTCATTCAAGAATCTCTGACCCTAGATAATCAAAACCCGATTAGTCACTTTGCTCTAGGGCAACTTTATCTAAAGCAAGGAAAGCTCGAGGAATTTGTACAACAGATGAAAACGGCATTTAAATTGCGGGCCGAGGGTAAATAAATGGCGCAGATACGACATGGTCTTTTATGCGTTGCTCTAGCCCTATGGTTATCTGCTTGCCAAACCTCTCTCCCTACTGCCAAACCAGATTCTCGACGGGTCAGTCTGACCTATGAAAATATCATTTTGACCGAATCAGACCACGTAACCCAAGGACCTCTCTGGGAAATCAAGGCGAAGCGGGCAGAGTATTCCAAAGACCGCAAAGTAGCTCAGATTACCGGTCTGGAGGGGACTTTCTTTGATGCCGGCAAAAAAGCGCTCAGGGTCAAAGCTCCCGCAGGAGAAATTCGGACGGATGAACGGACTATTCTTTTAACGGGTGGGGTTCAGGGCTTGGCTTTGGAGCGTGGCACGACCTTAAACGCCGATCAAATCCGCTGGATACCGGAGAAGAAAATTGTCATCGCGGAAGGGTCTGTTGTCCTTTCCGACCCGAAACAGCAGATAGAAGTGACGGGAAAACGGATGGTAGGGGATATTGCCATCAAATCTGTAACCCTGGAGGGCGGTGTCACCGCTACTTCTAAACCTAGACAATCCAAACTCGTGTCCGATAAGGCTATATGGCAAGTCCCTGAGAAGATTCTCCAGGCCATAGGTAACGTTGTCTATAACCAATCCAAACCAGATGTAGTCAGTATCCAGACCGGTCAAGCTTCGTGGAATATGAATACGGACGAACTGATCGCCTTAGAAGGGGTGCAATACCAATCGGCTGACCTGAACGTGCGGGGAAACTCAGGTACCGCTTTGCTAAAAGACCAAAAAATCAAGGTGCAGGGTCAGGTCTCGAGCCGGATTGAGGATGTGAGCAGTGTGCGCTAGGTCATCGGCAGACCCAACACGCCATGCCTGACCAGATTGCCTGCGCTCGCGCGTGTATATATTAAGTCCTGAAATTCTGTCTATTTTCCCCACCAACCCAGGGAAAGACCAATGCGGGCCATGATCCAGATGGCAGCCAAAAGCCCAATCCCAATCCAAGCCCCTTTGGTGGTCCAGGTATATGCGGCCTTAGCCTGGTCTTTGGTAATCGGAATATTGGGCATGATATAGTCCCGTCCGGCAGCGCCGTAGCGCTCTCCCAATTCTTCTTTTCTGCGTTTACTTTCTCCCATAGTTGTTAGTCTAGCGCGTTTAGATTAGAGGATGATATCAGTTTCTTCGGTGCGGGAAGAGTACTGTTTGATGCGAATGGCAGCGCACATTTGGTCATGAAGCTTTTTGGCTGGAGGTTGCATAGATTGTCTCCTGGGTTATGAATCATACAGTGGTTTGCAGGTTCATGGGGGACAGTAAGCAGCTATCCAACTTGACCTGGTCACGGAACTAAACGATTTTTGAGCCAACGTTTGCGCCACTGGTTCGAGGAAGGCCCTTGAAATTCAGCTTGACGTCGTTTGCGGTCTTCTTTAATTTGCGCACGGTTCCAGTTAAGGTCAGGGTCACAGTAGGGCACAGCTGCACTCGTCAAGAGGTGCTCTTGTTCCTGCACGCCTAATTCTGGAAAAGTCCGCACCCCAAAATCAGCAATCGTACTCGGTGCTCTGCGGCCTATACGCAATCCTGTCCCCAGCGTGAATCCAGCTTCAAGCATCGCCTTGCGAGCCGCTGCAGAACTCGAATAAGTGCTTAAAACGCCTTCTGGGGACATGGTCTGTGCTAGCGCCTGAAAGAATTCCACTGTCCAAAGTTCGGGGCAGGCGGTAGGAGAAAAAGGGTCGTGAAAAACGGCATTGGCCCAACTTTTAGGAATATCGGCAATGCGTTGGCGGGCATCCCCCAACAATAGGTGAAAAGTCAAAGACTCTGACTGTACTTCTGTGGTTTCGGGTAGGGAGCCCAGTAGTCTATGGGCNAAAGGCCATGGACTCAGCACATGCTCTTGGCTTGCTTGCTGAATGACCAAAGGGTCCAATTCCATGGTGTAAATTTCGATCGGGCAGGTTGGATTGGTGGTGAGTACGGCCTCAATCGCCGCTGCACTATTGTAGCCTAGGCCATAACAGGAATTAATCAAACGAATAGGCTCCCCCCTTCGCGCTAGGTCAAGCAATCCACAGGGCTCAATAAACTGCTCCTGAACTTCTTGAACCGCTCCATATTCTGAATGAAAGGTCTCTTCAAATTCTGGAGAAAAATAGGTAATGGAGCCGTCTTCTGTGGACTGTCGGACAAACTGCACTAAGGAATCTCTTGGGAAACGGTATTGGATGCCAATGTAGCAGCCGTAGCCAGGCATTCTAAGCGCTCTAAGGCCTTTTGGGCAGCAGTTTGAACATGGGGGGATGGATCCTCTGCTTGGGCCCTTTGAAGTACCCCTCTAAGGGGCGGTGAGTCTTCCATGCATCCTAAAGCAAGGGCTGCATCAGCTCGTATTTCTTCTTGATGATCGGTCGCCAGCAAGTTAGACAGCAAAGGGATAGCCTGGGAAGCTTGGAGTTGCCCAAGGAGTTTGACCAGTAAACTCCTCAGCATGGGGTGGGTTTCACAGCCTAGCCGTTCAATTATGGTAGGAATCAGCTGCTTGAAGTGTCCTATAGGAGGAGAGAGCGTAATCGGGCGGCCCAATGTGCGCAAGGTGCTAAAGCTGTGATGGTCGATGTGTTCAGAAAGGCCACGAGCACAAATCAAACGGACAATTTCTTTAGGATGGGCCAGAAGTTCGGCGGTGCAAGAGCCTTGGTCCAGTTTCAGAATGGCGAGGGTTGCAGAGCCCTGCACGGTTGGATCTGAGTCTTCTAAGAGTGGCAGCAAATGGTATATAGCTTCTGGCTTTCCCAATTTGCCCAAAGCATCAGCGGCTAGAAAGGCATAGGGAGCGTGTAGATGAGCAACCAAGGCATCAAAAGCCTTTGGGTTCCTGAGTTGTCCCAACGCATCCAGGGCATTCATCTGGGTTAAGGGATAATCATCATCCAAAAGCTCAATCAGTCCCTCTAAGGCTTGGTTAGCGCCTAAGCGTCCAAGCAGGTAGGCGGTTGCAGCTCTTACGGCCCCATGCTCGTCTCTCAGACAGGTTAGAAGGACAGGAATCAGCCATTCTTGTTGCTCCTTTCTCAGCTTCAGCTCATCAAGTGCCCAAATCGTTCCATGTCGTACTTCTGGGTTCTCATGTTCTAAAAGCTTAAGCCCGCGCTGATGTCCCACTAACCAGACCAAACTCTTCGCAGCTTGATAACATAGGCGCTCATCTGGATCTTGTAAGACATCTACCAAGGCCATCAGGGTAGGTAAGTTCAAGGGACAGGGCACTTTTCCCAGACGCTCAGCAGCTAAGATGCGCTGTTCAAGCGTTCCATTCTTTAGTCGGTCTATAAGGTCTTCGATCCGTTCCACTGGTTCTCAGGAGAGGACTATGCCCATAATGGTAGTCGCGCGTTTCAAGGCTCCTTGCCTAGGTTAGCAGAGTAGGAAGTAGTCTTTCTTGCTATTTCTTGCTCCGATGCAGCCCATTCACCCTGAGAACATTTCAGGGTGTTAACCTGCCTAACGGCTGTAGTCAGTGTCTACATGCTGTTCTGCAGGGGCTTGATGATAGGTACTGACCGTTTAACGTTTTTGGAATTCCATGCCATTGGTCTCGGCATAGCGATTCATGAAACGCATAAACCGCTCGAATTCTTCTTCGGTGCTCATCTCATAAACGGCTTCAAGACCACTAAATTCGCCGTTTGTAAACTTGCTGCGCACATCGGTAGTCTCAAGGATGCCTTCTTCGTCTTGCATCTGCATGCCTTTGACCCCATCCCCAGTATTGATTTTGGGATTGGTAAAATAGAANGTAGCTGCCTTACGGTTGTCGTACTTGGTCCCTGTGATGCGTACATCTGAGACTTCTTCATCAACACCAGGAAGAAATTGAATAGTAGCAGGCATAGGCCGCAACCCCTAACGCGGAATTATTATCATACCTGTAATCCTGTTGGCGTTCATAGCTCCTGTTTATAGAAATAACTGATTGAGGGTCGTCCAGAAGTCTGGGTAGGAAACCCTGGCGCATTCTGGATTCTCTAGGGTTGTTTCTCCTCGGGCCAATAAAGAAGCAACAGCCAAGCTCATGGCAACGCGGTGGTCTGCATGGGGACTCACCGAAGCTCCCGTTAGTTGCTGTGGGCCGTGGATCTCCAGCCCATCAGGATGCTCTTGAATCTGGGCTCCTAGCTTACGGAGTTCTTGGGCCATCACAGCAAGACGGTCGCTCTCTTTGACCCGCAGTTCTCCAGCGTCACGGATGATCGTTTTCCCCTCAGCGGCCAAGGCGGCAACCGCCAGTACCGGGATTTCATCTACCAGTCGAGGAATCAGGGAACCACCCAGGGTCGTCCCCCTCAGTTGTGCAGAGCGTACCCGCAGATCGGCTACAGGTTCTCCGGCCTGTTCTCTTGGATTGAGCTGTTGGATGTCCGCTCCCATCGCTTGCAGCACCTCTAAAATGCCGGTGCGGGTGGGATTGATGCCTACATTCTCCAATAAAAGTTCTGAACCTGGAACGATAGAAGCTGCTACCAGCCAGAAAGCGGCTGAACTGATGTCGCCAGGCACTATGACCGTTTGTCCGACCAGTTGGGCAGGACCTTCTACCGCAACAGTTAAGCTTTTATCGGTATAAACTTTGGCCCCAAAGGCGCGCAGCATCCGTTCTGAATGGTCACGGGAACGAGCCGGTTCTGTGACCAGAGTTTGACCTGGGGTGAGGAGTCCGGCTAAAAGCACCGCTGATTTGACTTGAGCGGAGGCGATAGGGGAATGATAGTGAAACGGTTTAAGGCTTTGCCCCAGGATAGCCAGGGGTGCGTATTTCCCTCCCTGTCTTCCCCAAATCTGAGCACCCATTTGGCTTAAGGGATTGCTCACCCGACCCATTGGACGGGAGCGGAGGGAATGGTCTCCCGTCAGGGTGGAAAAAAGACCAGGCTGACTGGCCAGAATTCCCATCATCAGGCGTAAAGTAGTCCCGGAATTGCCTGCATCCAGGATGTCACTGGCTTCTTTAAGCTGTCCCAGTCCGGTTCCACGCACCCGGACTTCTGTGCTGTTGATCTGCGTAATTTCTGCTCCCAATGCGCTGAGGCAGCGAGCGGTGCTAATCGGGTCTTCGCCAGGCAGCAGTCCTTGAATAATCGTCTCCCCCTCCGCTAAAGCACCCAACATGAGGGCCCGATGAGATATAGACTTATCGCCGGGAACACGGAGGGTGCCCTGTAGTCTTGAGGCGGGACGAAGCGTTAAAGAATCATTCATCCAGGCATTTTAGAACACCCGGTAGCCCTTGGTCCGATAGTTTAAAAGATGGCTTTCGGCGNTGATGTTNTGCTGGCTCCAGGTATAGACCAACGAACTNCCTACCTCCATGGCTACTTCTTCAGGGCAAAGGGCAAGAACGGTGGGACCGGCTCCACTCAAAACCATGCCATAGGCTCCCAGTTCNAGGGCCGTTTGGTGTAANGACTCAAAGCCAGGGATCAAGCTCATGCGATAGGGCTGGTGTAGTCGGTCTTGCAGCGCCTCCTGTAACCAAAGAGGATTGCCGCTTTCCAATGCCTTGACTAGAAGTGCCGTATGCAGACTATTAAAAATACCATCGGTTCTGAGAATTTTCTTGGGCAGCACCGCCCGTGCTTTACGGGTAGACAATTCAAAAGCAGGTACCACCAGGACACAGTGAATGCTGGGATGCCATGCCAAGGGAACGGATAACACGCCTTTACGGGTACACAAGGCCAGTTGACAGCCCCCCAAAAGAGCTGGTGCCACGTTATCGGGGTGTCCTTCTAACTCGGTGGCTAGTTCCAACAGTTTGTTGTCAGCGAGGGGCTTGCCTGCCATTTCATTGGCCCCGACGAGCCCTGCGACGATAGCAGTAGCGGAGCTTCCTAACCCTCGAGATAGCGGTATGGCGATCTCGATCTGGAGCTTCACAGCAGGAATAGGAAGATTTTGACTCTGATAAAAGTGAGCAAAGCTCCGGTACACCAGATTATTAGTTTCGCGGCTCACCCGATTCGCCCCAGGACCGGAAACCGAAATGTCAAGCTGGTTAGCGGGGGAAAATTTAACACGATTTTCCAGATCTAAAGCTACGCCAAGGCCATCAAACCCAGGGCCAAGGTTGGCGGAAGTGCAGGGAACAGCAACAGTAATCATGAAAGCATTTTAGTGGAGAGGCGCGTATAAACAGTTTTCTAAAAGCGTGGTACCTCCACAGCCAACTTATCTCGCGTGAGATGGTAAATCCTTCGTTCTACAGCCCGTATGAATTTAGCTCCGATAGAACGGGTAGGTCCTGGCGGCAAAACTAATACGGTGTAGAGTCCGAGACGATTTCCCCCGAGAATATCGGTCAACAAGCGGTCGCCGACAATGGCCACTTGCATAGGGGTTAATTCCATTTCCGCAATCACTCGGCGGAGGGACCGACGAAAAGGCTTCTTGGCATTGTTAATAAAAGGAATATCTAAGGCATGGGCCACAGAACCAATCAAGCGTGTACTAGGATTATTGCTCGCAATCCACAATTGAAAATCTTGTTTAGCTTGTTCGACCCATTCAATCACCAATGGATCGAGGTCTGAGGATCCTAAGACCAAGAGCGTATCATCCACATCCAGAATCATGCCCTGGATGCCGCGACGCTTAAGGGCTTGTAAATCGATGCCTGTAACCCCTGTGGGGAGTATTAGATCAGGAGTAAGTAATTTTCTCAAGAGAATTGATTAATGAAGACATTACTTCTAGTTTAAAACCCGACTAGGGGTATCGGGAATATTGTACAGAGTACCCAGGCCAGAATAGCACTGCCTACCGGAACGGTGAGATTATCTACGCCGCCGACTGAGAACATTTCTAAAAACATGGCTCCTATTCCTACCATCAGGGCAATTCCCCAGATTCCAAAACTCGATCCGATTCCCACCGAGAGGACCAAACCACTCACTAAGGTACTGACCAAAGCCATAGTCAAAGAACCTTCCACGGTCTTTGACATTCCCAACACGCTATACATTCTTTTGCCATAGCGTTGGCCAACCAGCGCAGCCAAGCCATCCCCATAGGCCATGACTAAAATGCCTAAAGCTGCAAAGTGGTACTGCTTGGAAGGCCAAAACAGGGCGGTTACGATGCCAATACTAGCGGCGTAGTAGAAGGTTCCGAGGCTTTTGCGACCAACGCCGTTGATACTTTCTAAGATCGGAAACCGGTAGGAAATCAGCATGATCAGGCTGACTACTGCAGAAGCAAGAAGGCAGAGGGTTAGAGAAATGTGCAGGCCCCAGGCCAGTAGGATGACATGGCCGGTTCCGATGTGGACAAACTTGCGGACTGTTTCAGGTGCGACTCCTGTGCGCCGTAATACCTCAGCCCCTAGCCACAACAGGGCCAGCCATAGGACAACCCAAAATATTTGCCAGAACAGAAAAGGGAGCATATAGGGCTGTGGTCCTCAGCCGAATTAAATAAATGACCTATGACCTGCATACCAGCTTGCCCTAATCTAGTTCAATGGTTGCTCGGTGACTGCTTAATGTATCATCAAAAACGGAATTTACCCGCTTTATGATTCTCGTTATTGATAACTACGATAGCTTTACGCACAACTTGGTGCAGTACTTGGGAGAACTCAGCGCTGCACCAAAGTGTCCTGGGCTTGGAAATGATAGGGATGCTATCCAGGTATATCGCAATGACCAAATCTCTCTAGAGGAGATCCGTCGACTTCAGCCCCAGGGGATTGTGCTCTCCCCAGGACCAGGGCGGCCCGAGCAAGCAGGTATCTGTAATGACATTATTCGGGAACTAACCTCTGAGATTCCGATTCTGGGGGTTTGTTTGGGACACCAGTGTATTGGCATCAACTATGGAGCACAGGTCGTGGCGGCTCCTACCCTCATGCACGGTAAGACCTCTCCGATTTTTCATGAGGGGGTAGGGGTATTCAAAGGTCTTCCCAACCCATTTACCGCTACCCGCTATCACTCCTTGGTTATCCAGCGAGAAACGTGTCCTAATACCTTGCGTATCACCGCTTCCACGGAGGATGGAGTCGTGATGGGGGTCCAGCATCGGGATTACCCTTCTTTACAGGGTGTTCAATTCCATCCAGAAAGCATTTTGACGACCCAGGGGAAGGCGTTGTTGATGAATTTTCTGGAAAGTCTAGCCTTACCCCAAACTCAGCCTCAATAGTTCCAGATAAGGATTTTCATGAAGCGACGTATTCTTCTAGCCTTAGGGCTGACAGCAGCCATAGCCCCCCTAGATCTCCTGGGTTATCCTGCACAAGCTCAAAAAGCTAAAGAGCGCCANAAGGCCGGAAAAGCTTTGAGTGTCCGTTGGTTAGGACACACCTGCTTTTTGTTTAGTTCTCCAGAAGCAACTATCCTGGTCAATCCGTTTAAACCATCGGGCTGTACCGCAGGGTACCGCAAACCTTCTGTGGGGTCTGATTTGGTATTGCTAAGTTCTCGACTGCTGGATGAAGGCTCCCTGGAGGTGGTTCCTGGTAATCCTAAAGTCCTATATGAACCGGGAATATACAAGGTCGACAACTTGAAATTCCAGGGAGTCCGCACCTTTCACGACCAAAAACAAGGGCTGCGTTACGGCGTCAATGTGGCTTGGAGCTGGCAACAGGCTGGAATCAAGATCGTGAACTTAGGGGGGATTGCTTCTCCGTTGACCGCTGAACAGAAAATTCTTTTGGGGACTCCTGATATCCTGTTTCTTCCCGTGGGCGGTGGTGAAAAAGCCTATGGGCCGGAAGCGGCTAAGCAAGCGGTGAGCGACCTCAACCCGCGCATTGTGATTCCTACGCATTTTCGTACACAAGCGGCCGATGAAACCTGCACGCTGGTCGGTGTGGAAGACTTTATAAAATTATTCCCAGCGGGGGATGTGGAAATTTATGGTTCAGACCAGGCCAGTTTCGTTGCCAATACTATTCCCAAGGAAGGCACGCTAGTCCGAGTCTTTACCTACAGGGGCTATGGATCTGATCTGAAAGAAGCACCCAAGAAAAAAGCTACCCGCAAGCCGAAAAGCTGAAGTGAGTGAAGTGAGGATGGGTATACTCTGAACTGAGTGTTCACGAATCATCTCTTCTAGACCTTCGTGCAAAGATAATGTTAAGTTCTTTAACATTGGGGATGAGGTGACCCTTGATGACGACTCTGTTGGTAACAGGTGGGTGCGGATTTATAGGTTCTAACCTAATACGTCACTTACTGAGTACTTATCCTGAGTATCAAGTCTGGAATCTGGACGCGCTGACCTACGCAGGAAGGCTTGAAAATGTCCAAGACTTGGAGGCGAACCCTCGTTATCGCTTCTTCAAGGGGCAACTGCAAGATAAGGAATTTGTACGTCAGGTCGTCCGTCAAGGTGTTGATTACATCATGAATTTGGCGGCTGAATCCCATGTAGACCGCAGCATCAAAAATCCAGGCATATTTATTGAAACGAATATTATTGGAACCCAAGTACTCCTGGATGCGGCTCATGAGTACGGGGTGCACCGCTTCTTACAGTGCTCGACGGATGAAGTGTATGGCACCCTCGGCGTAGAAGGGTATTTCACCGAGGAAACTCCTCTGGCTCCGAATAGCCCCTATGCCGCCAGTAAAGCGGGTGCAGACTGCTATGTGCGGGCCTACCACGAGACCTTTGGCTTAGAAGTGGTCACAACCCGCTGTTCCAACAACTATGGGCCGTATCAGTTGCCGGAAAAATTGATTCCCTACTTCATTGCCTTGGCTGCAGAGAATAAGCCACTCCCCGTTTATGGCAATGGTCAAAATGTCCGCGATTGGCTCTATGTAGAAGACCATTGTCGGGCTATGGATATGGTTTTACACAAGGGTGAAAGTGGACAGGTTTATAACGTCGGGGGGCATAATGAGCGGACAAACCTACAGGTGATTCACAAATTGCTGGAACTGATGGGTAAATCCGAAGACTTGATTGAGTATGTCAAAGACCGTCCTGGACACGATCTGCGCTATGCCATCGACCCTGCAAAAATTGGCAAGACGCTAGGCTGGCAACCGACCGTGGATTTTGAGACCGGACTGGCCCGAACCGTTGACTGGTATCTTAGCCATCAGGACTGGGTACACCATGTCCGTAAAGACCTAACCCCTTTGGTATGACATCTATGACAGGTATGCGTATCCTCGTTACCGGGGCTAGAGGAATGCTGGGTCAAGATCTCGTGCCCTATCTGGAGCAAAAAGGCCATCAGGTCTTAGCTGTTGATCTCAAAGAATTAGACATCACAAAATCGGAAGCGGTGCAGTCCTTCTTTACGACGCAGCGGCCGCAAATTGTTATCCATGGAGCAGCCTATACAGCGGTAGATAAAGCTGAAACAGATGCCGCTACAGCCTATCTTGTCAATGGTTATGGCACACAGAATATAGCGGTAGCCTGCAAAGCGGTTGATGCGGCCATGGTTTATATCTCCACGGACTATGTATTTAACGGGACCCAGCACCAACCCTATCTTCCCCTTGACCCTACGGCCCCGCTGGGGGTCTACGGGCGGTCTAAGCTAATGGGGGAATGGGCGGTCCAAGGTATTCTGGAGCGCTATTTTATTGTGCGGACGAGCTGGCTCTACGGTAAGCATGGCAAAAACTTTGTCGATACGATGATCCATCTGGCTCAAACCCAGGAAGAACTGAACGTGGTGGCAGACCAGAAAGGCTCTCCTACCTGGACTATGACTTTGGCGCGGGCCTTAGAACAATTGATCCAAACAGACCAGTATGGAATTCACCATTGCAGTGATGAAGGTACGTGCACCTGGTTTGATTTTGCCCAAGAGATTCTCCGTCAAAAGGGACTGACCACTCCAGTTCGGCCTGTAACCAGTGCTGAATTTATACGGCCTGCTCCTAGACCCCAATATTCTTTGCTCGATAAATCTTCCCTCCACAATCTGGGAATCCCCTTGGCCGATTGGCGTGAAAGTTTGAGTCAATACTTAGCTGAGGCTACACCATGCGCGGACTAATTCTCTCTGGCGGTAAGGGCACCCGGCTTAGACCCTTGACCTATACCGGCGCGAAACAACTGGTTCCGGTGGCTAACAAGCCAGTTCTCTGGTATGGATTAGAAGCGATGGTCAAAGCGGGCGTCACCGAAATTGGCATTGTGATTAGCCCAGAGACGGGGGATGAAATTCAACAAGTGACAGGAAATGGCGATCGCTTTGGCGCGGAATTGACCTATATCCGCCAAGACCATCCTTCCGGTTTAGCCCATGCTGTAAAATCGAGCCAAGACTTTTTAGAAAATTCCCCCTTCGTAATGTACTTGGGAGATAACCTGATTTGTGATGATTTGGATCGGTTTATCGAACAGTTTAAAGCTGAGAGCTTAGATGCCTTGATCCTGTTGAGACAGGTGAAAAATCCGAGAGCCTTTGGGGTAGCTGAAGTCGATGAACAGGGTAAAGTCCTGCGACTGGTCGAAAAACCCCAAAATCCTCCCTCCAATCTGGCCTTGGTAGGGGTGTATTTCTTNTCGCCTCAGATACACAAGTCTATTGCCCAGATTCAACCCTCCGCGCGGGGCGAATTGGAAATTACGGATGCGATTCAACATCTCATCGACGGCCAGCATGCGGTCCGGGCAGAAGAGCTAAAGGGCTGGTGGCTGGATACCGGAAAAAAAGATGACATGCTGGAAGCCAACCGCATTCTTCTCGATGAACGCTGTGAATGCAGTTTTCGGGGAACGAAAGATGACCAGACTCAGTTAGTCGGTCGTGTCGAAGTGGGAAAAGATAGTCAACTCACTCGTTGTTCGGTGAGAGGCCCTGTGGTGATTGGTCGCAACTGTATTTTGGAAGATTGTTTCATTGGCCCTTATTCCAGCATCGCTGATGGAGCAGTGCTTCGAGGCGTGGACATAGAACACTCTGTAATCTTAGAAGGAGCTATCGTGGAAGGGATCGATAGCCGGATTGTAGATAGCCTGATCGGTCGCAGAGCTAAACTATCCCGAGCCCCATCCCAGCCAAAAGCCTATCGATTTTTGTTAGGGGATGATTCCCATATCGAAATTCCCTAGCTCGCCATCCTGATTGACTGACAAAAGTTTGTCTGGATGTTGCTAAAAGCCTTATCCAGTAAGGGGTTTAGGCTTCCGAGCAAGAATCGTGGTTTTGTATCGTCTGAAATGCTTATCAGCCAAGGGATTCAGAGCTTAGTGAACCATGTTTTGTCAGTCAACCAGCTCGCCATCTTAGAGGAACTCAAAGCATTATGAAACCCGAACTGATCAAAACACCTCTGGATGGTCCTGTAATTATCGATGTTCATTATTTTGAAGATGAACGAGGCTTCTTTATGGAAGTCTGGCAAAAGAAAGATTTCGCGGCGCTGGGCCTAGATCTGGAATTCTGTCAGGAAAACCACTCCCGTTCTGCCTATGGCGTGTTGCGCGGGTTGCATTATCAAGACATGACGGCACCCTTGGGCAAATTAATACGCTGTACGCTGGGCACTATTTTTGATGTGGTCGTGGACCTGCGGGTCAGTTCTCCGACTTTTGGAAAATGGTTTGGGCTTGAATTGTCCGCAGCCAATAAGAAGCAGTTTTATATTCCCCCTGGTTTTGCCCATGGTTTTGCTTCGCTNACNGAATTNGTAGAAGTGCAGTACAAGCAAACGGGCTACTACAATCCTTCCGCTGAGCAAAGTATAGCCTGGAATGATCCAGACATAGGCATCGATTGGCCGATTAAGGACCCCACCCTCTCCAATCGAGACCAAAAGGGGATCAGCCTCCAGGACTATCTTAAAAATCCTGCTTTTACGTAGATCACAACTCTATTAGACCTCTTGCGTGAATCATGGATAGGTAAGCTCCAAGTTGATGATTGCCGCAATCAGGTTGAACCTTAACCCATAGCGCCTGCGGCGGTTGCGGTAGCGTTCGGCCAAAATCCG
>JGI20200J14955_1000106_pt1 | contig 18116 bp, 25 predicted proteins | sample NGESurshal092012_FD_14955 | JGI IMG/M metagenome (IMG submission 14955) | reverse complement strand
ATCATTTACTTACTCAGCCGCTTGGGCGGCAGGGCGCTTGCTATGACGAATCCCTTCGATGGCTTTTGCGTAATCTGAGGTATTGAATACTGCAGAACCCGCCACAATCGCATTAGCCCCTGCTTCTAACACTTGCCAGGTGTTGTCCCCTTTCAGCCCGCCATCCACCTCAATCCAAGGGTCAAGCCCACGCTCATTGCACATAGCCCGCAACTTACGAATTTTAGGGACTACGTCAGGAATAAAGCTTTGACCGCCGAACCCAGGGTTGACCGACATGATCAAGATCAAGTCGCAGAGAGGCAGTACGTACTCAATAAATTCTAAGGGTGTGCCGGGATTGAGTGAGACCCCTGCCATTTTACCCAACTCACGGATCTGACCGAGATTGCGGTGTAGGTGGGGGCAGGCACTATGCTCTGCGTGCACGGTAATGATATCGGCACCTGCTTTGGCAAAATCCTCTACATAACGCTCTGGTTCCACAATCATCAGATGAACATCTAATGGTTTGGTGGTCACCGGGCGAATCGCTTTCACCACCAAAGGACCGATCGTGATGTTCGGTACAAACCGGCCATCCATCACATCCACATGTATCCAATCTGCCCCTGCTGCATCCACTGCCCGGATATCATCACCAAGACGACTAAAATCCGCTGACAAAATAGATGGAGAAATTACTATCGGTTTTGTACTCGCTGTACTCATTGATTTGATCCCCCGCTCCCTGGTCCTCAACTAGAAAGAGTGTAAAAGCTTTTCTGACATAAACACAAGCACCAGATTCTACCTAGGAGAACAATGGCAGTAGGATATAGGGTGAATTACGCAATAACCACTATGCAACGACGAATTTGGATCACCCTAGCCTGTTCATTCTGTCTGACCCTCACAGCGTGCGGAGGAAATACCTCTGGAGGGGGGACGAGTACCTCTGGTAGCGCATCCACCGGAGGAGGGGGCGGCAAAATCTACATTGGATTAGCCACTCCGCTTTCTGGAGCCCAATCTGTATTCGGTGAAGACCAATTAAACGCCGCTAAACTGGCCGTACAAGAGGCCAATGCTAAAGGGGGTATCAAAGGTAGACAAGTTGAAATCGTAGAGGGAGATGATCAGGCAGACCCGAAACAGGCAGCCATTGTTGCTCAAAAATTGGTGAGTACGGAAGGGTTGTTAGGGGTGGTCGGTCACTTCAATTCTGGATCTTCGATTCCTGCTTCTGCTACCTATAACCGCGCCGATTTGACGATGATTTCTCCAGGCAGTACCAACCCCAAATTGACAGGCCAAGGATTTAAAAATGTCTTTCGGGTAGTCGGTCGCGATGACCAACAGGGTGAAATTATTGGGAAGTACGCCGTAGATACCCTGAAAGCCAAGGTCATTGTCGTATTACATGATAAAACGGCTTACGGTCAGGGGCTGGCAGAATTTTTCAAGAAAACCGTAGAAGCGGGTGGCGCTAAAGTAGTTTACTTCGGAGGGGTTACCCAAGGAGATAAGGACTTTAGGGCAGTATTGACCAAAATTAAGGGNCTGAATCCGGACGCCCTTTTCTTTGGCGGTGTTTTCACCGAGTCTGGTCTAATTGCTTCCCAAGCTAGACAGGTCGGCATCACCGCTAATTTCCTCAGTGGAGACGGTTCTAAGGAAGAGAGCTTTATCAAGACCTTAGGGACTGATACTAGCAAGGTCTACATCAGCAGTGTCGCTCAGGTAAATAGTAAGGACTTCGGAACCTCCTATCAGAAGACCTATCAACGGGCTCCTGGTCCCTATGCTCCCTATGCCTATGATGCGACGCGGATTCTCTTGGAAAGTATTGCGAAAACACCAGGAGATACACTCCCAGACCGTAAAACCGTCATGGAGAACGTTGCCAAGACCAAAGACTTTCCTGGGTTAGGCGGTCCCATCAACTTTGATAGCAAAGGTGATCCGGTGAAAGCGCCTTTCCAAGTCTTCGTCATTAAGAATGGCGCTTTTGTCCCGGCATCTTAGAGCTATGTTTCTTTGTGGTATATGGGCATAGATAAAGAAAAGGCGTATCCTGCTGAATCGTTTTGTCATTGAGTATGAAGGGAGGTTTCCAATGTAACTTCACCACTGACACAAACTAGTTTACCAACTCTACCGCCTTTAAGGATAGAATCGCCCACGCAACCAGGAATTCTCATTATGAGAAGAGTTCTCATGCAGGGATCCTGTTTTGAGCAATTCAACTGGCTGGAACCCTCATTCCATCGTTCAGCGATTCAGTCATAAAACTCTCTGCCCGCTATAATTTGAGTACAAATGTCTCATAATGAGAATTTCCGCGGCGCTGAGCATTTTGACAAAGCGTTCGTAACCGCAGGTCCCGTGAAGCCACGGGCCTTGCCGAGGCCAAAATTACTGGTAAAAAACCTCTAGTCTTTACAGAGAGAAGTTTTCAACAGACAATAAGAAGCCCAAGGGGAGTTAGCTCAGCTGGTAGAGCGCTGCAATCGCACTGCAGAGGCCAGGGATTCGAATTCCCTACTCTCCACACTCTTCACTTCGACGTAGCTCAGCGCAGTACTTTCAGTTATCAGACTGGGGCAACAGCTCTTGCCGCAGATTGGGCAATATCCCTGCCATGGGCAGTCAGCATAGCCGAAATTAATCCTAGTGAACCTCCGCACCAGAATCTGGCAGCAAGGGTTCCAGAAGGACTAAGAACATCCTCATTCCTAAGGCTGCTGAGCCCAAGCCGCCTGCATTTGCTCAAGCACTCGCTCCGGGTTGATCAGTTGTCCCTGATAGCGTAGCGTCCAGTGAAGATGTGGCCCCGTACTTCTTCCGGTAGAGCCGACGGCAGCAATTACCTGTCCGGCTTCAACGACATTTCCTGCTTCTACGGCCACCGCTTGAATATGACAGTACAGATGGGTCCAAGGCCCGGATTCCACGAGTACATGCCATCCGCATCGGGAATCGAACGCTACTTTTTTGACGGTGCCAGCAGCCCAAGAACGGATATAGGAGCCTGCCGGGGCCGCCAGGTCCAAGCCATTGTGAAACTCTTGCCCTTCCCCACCGGTTGCCGAAGAACGATAGCCNAAACGAGAAGAAATACGAGAAAAATTGTTTACGGGAAAGGAAACGGTTCGCCAGAGATTCTGGTTTGGATAGGTAGGATATTGGTCTGCAAACACAGGTTTACTCAAGCAGACGGCACTCAAAAGAAGCCAGAGTAGAGCACCAACGTATTTCACTACCTCACGCCTCACCATCAGAAAGGATCCCGTGATTATAGAATGCTTTGTTAGAGTACCCCTGTCAAAGTATTAAAAAACCTCCTGTCCAGGAGGTTTTTTAATATCTGTATCTAGATTAAAGCAGGTCTAAGCACCTGCTTTAAAATTGCCGATAAAGTAGCCTTCTACCTGGACTTCACCTTTCCCTTCGACTCCAGAAGGTTGATCCGAGATAAAGGTCCCTGAGATTTCACCCTTCTCAGCATTGATATTCTTCACCTGGAAGGTGATCTTGCCTTCACCACTTTCCCGGACCCTAGATTCTTCTGTACCCTTTACGGCTCCTTCTGGACTGTAGGCATAGAAAGCCGTGGATTGGTCATAGCCAGCGTCAGCGCCCCGACCTCTTGAATCGGTATAGCCCAGGCCTCTGAGCGGAGGCACGGTGATAGAACCTACGAGGTTCGTGGAAGTATCTATTTGAGCGCTAGAACCCCCACGGGCTTCAAGCGCGTTAATCGTGAAGTTGAAGGGTATACGCTGACTGCCTTGCTGTAAGGTTGCTTGCGTACCGTGGCGACCGCCCGTATACGTAAACGAAATTTTGCCCGAGGCATCCCTAGCAAGTTCAGCAGAGATCGGCCCAATCGGAGAAGTGGTGCCCCAGATAATCTTGGCAATCTTGCCTTCATACTTAGCGGAACGTGCTTCCAGACAAAGATTGGTAGTCTTCAGGACGGTGCCAGGAGCAAGGGCGATAGAACCCCGACCTTCACTGGCTTTTGGACACTGGACAATACCATAGACCGGCACTGCGGTGGATCCGATGCTACGGTCAGAACTGCAACTGGTTAGAGCTAAAGCTCCAAAACCAAAAATTACAACAGCGAGTACCGGGCTCTTCATTGGGCATCAACCTCTTACTGCAATGGGGGGGAGGGCTACAAATTTTCCTTAGAAACTTCCTTCGATAACTTGCTGCCGCATGGCGAATCTTAAAGGGATATTGCAAATTACTTTACAGAATCATCAATATGGTACATCAGGAAGTAATAACCGTTACACAAATCTAGACACAGGGCTGAATGTTACTTCTTTTCGTAGGATATTAGGGAAGGAAGATATTCATGAACCCAAGGAGCTGCCATGGACCGTAAAGTACTTGAGGGCAAGATCGAAGCAATTCGAGAGAAACGTAGCTTTGTCGTTTCGTTACTGGAGCGTACAGACCTAAGCGCCTCTCTTCAAAGTGACGTGCGGGAGGCCCTCAATGAAATTGACGACCTCCTGGCAGAGTACGAGCGGATGTTCTTCTAGGCGTTAGAGAGACCTTTAGAGCCTGATATGCTCTCCGCCAACCTTAAGAAGGCCAAAGCCCACAGCCATTCCTACTACGGTCAAGACAAACATTCCAATCCCTATGCCAATAATTTCAGAGGCTAAACTAGCAGCAATCAGCATGGCTCCTGCAACCTTAATAAAATAACGATGTTCTTAAGATAGCGTTGTTCTTGACCAAGGCACATTTTTGGAGAATAAAAATGCTGCGGAGGAAGTTCCGCAGCACACTCCAAACCAAGATTGTGTATCTTCACTGCCTAAGAATAAGTTTCTTAAACAAAGATTGCACATTGTTAATATCGCATTTTTTGCGTACCTACAGCCATGTTCTGTAGAACTTTAGGCAACCCCTAGGTAAGCGGCTAGATCTTCAGATCCACCAATGAGCTGACCATCGATAAACACCTGTGGAACGGTCATCGCTCCAGTAACAGCCAGTACCGAGTGCGTAGTGACATCTTTGCCCACCGTGATTTCTTCGTAATCGTAACCATGTTCCTTCAGCATGGCTTTAGCCCTTGCGCAGAAAGGACATCCTACTTTTGTAAACAAGGAAACTGTTCTAGGCTTGACTGCTTTGGGATTGAGGTAGTGGAGCATAGTTTGAGCATCCGATACTTTAAAAGGGTCCCCTGGTTCTTCTGGCTCAATAAACATCTTGTCGATGACGCCATTTTTGACCAGCATGGAATAACGCCAAGACCGCTTCCCAAAGCCCAGGTCCGTCTTATCCACGAGCATGCCCATGCCTTCGCTGAACGCTCCATTGCCATCGGGAATCAGGATCACATTTTCTGCTTCTTGGTCCTTGGCCCATTCATTCATCACAAAAGTATCNTTGACCGATATACAAACAATTTTGTCCACGCCATTTTCTTTGAAAACTTTAGCCAATTCGTTATAGCCAGGGAGATGCACAGACGAGCAGGTAGGGGTAAATGCTCCAGGCAAGGAGAAAACGACTACGGTCTTGTCTGCGAATAAGTCATCGGTGCTTACATTCACCCACTCATTATCTTGGCGGGTAGGGAATGTAACGTTTGGAACTTTCTGGCCTTCTCGATTCGGCAACATAGATTTGACTCCTAATTGAGCAAAATGGACGATGGGTCTTATCTTACAAAGCGTACTCATTATGAGTATGCCTTGTCAAGGCGGTCTTGTTGAGGAATGGTCCTCTCCAGCAGTAGGCTTGGTAGATAGCACTTGCCCTTCACATCCTTAAGACTATGTTGGACACTCAAGGTTGGTTTTGGTCTGTTCATCCCATTTACCCCCACGACACTGACTATGGGGGTGTCGTTTCTCATCGGGCAATTGTCCAGTGGCTAGAGATGGCCCGCATTCAATTCGCCGTAGCGGCTGGGACTTCTCTGCCGGAGTTATTGCAGCAAGGGACCGATCTTCCCGTCACTTCTTTGAATGTGACGTACCTTCAGTCCATCCCTTTTGGCACTGAAATTCTTCTTGGGGCTCAACTCGTTCAGTTGCGGGCACCGCGCATGGCTTGGTGCTACAGGATTCAAGACTCCGCACAAACGGTTTATGTACAAGGACGCAGTGACCATGCCATTGTGCAGGTAACAGAGCAGGGATGGCGTCCTCATCGGCGTATGCCAGAACTTTTGGAGTGCTGCTTTCGTCCGCTCCTCGTTGCCCCAAAATCACCAATATAAAATGTTCACTAAGGTACAAAAGTCTATAGAGCTCTAGGCTATCGTTGAGTGACCAGTGAGAATTAAACCATGACTAAAAGCACTCTATCATCAGCTTCTGGCGGAAATACTTGGGAAGCCCTGAAGAAAGCTATTGTCAAGAGCTCTGGGTTTCTAAGATGGCAGGAAGCAAAGAATTTTAAAGTATCTNTGACCGATGANGAACGGGTACGCCTCTATCTGAGAGAGACACTNCAGACTTTGGCTTATTAGATTTTGAGTTTCTCGGTNTTGTCCTAGACCTTGGGCTTGGTGGCAGCCCAATCCTTCCCAATTTTTACGGTTACATCGGACAGAATATTGCCCGTAGCTTCTACCTTAATGTCTCCAAGCCCTAATTGTTGCTGGACGAGTTCTGCTGGCGCTTTTTCGCCCTGTTGAGCAACAATCTCGGTATGCCAAATCGGGTCTATCTGGTCTCTGAGGGTGCCTAGGTTCGTAAATCCCTGTTTTTTGAGGAATTTTCTGGCTGTCTGTAGCGCGGTAGGATCCCCACTACAGTTCTGCAAGACAATACGAATCTGACTTGGCCGCAGCTCAGCGCTATCGGTCTGGGGATCGCCCCAAGCAAAATATTGGTTGATCAGGCCGGGAATTCTATGTTCCGTGGGGAGCCAATAGCTGGCGTTAAATTCTCCAGGACGGCTGAATCGGCCTGGTAGCATAACGAGCTGCAGATCCTTATCTGGGTTGACCCTAAGTCCGAACTGCGCTAAAGACAATAAGTCTTCCAGGGATAGATCGGTATCGATATTGGCTTTGAGGACGTCGACAATCTGGGGGAGGCGGGTGAGCACATCAGGGCTGGCCACTTTTTGAGCCAAGGCTTTGATCACTTGCTGTTGGCGTTGGACTCGGCCAATATCACCTAGTTCATCATGACGGAAGCGCATAAATTTCTGGGCATCGAGCCCTCCCAAGGTTTGCCACCCTTGAGCAATGTTGATGTAGAGGTGCTGAGAATCGTCGCTGTACTTAATGGCTTTGGGTAGATAGACTCTGACTCCACCTACGGCAGTGACCAAATCAATGACGCCTAGGGTGTTGATGCGGACATAACGGTCAATCGGCACATTGTTCAAATTCTGGCTGATGGTAGGGGCGGCCAGTAGAATGCCTCCGCGCTGGTTTGCTTCATTTGCTTTACGTTTGCCCACCCCTTCGATAATGAAACGACTGTCGCGAGGAATGGAGAGGACGTTTATCTTGTTATTGGCAGGGTCTAAATGAGCCAGAAGTATCGTGTCGGAGCGCCCGTCCAGAGAATTGGTAGCAGCGCGGAATCCAGTTTTGGTGGATTCCTCTACTCGCTACCACATCGGTTCCTAAGACCAAAATATTCATGGAGTGATCTAGGCGGTTTTCGCCAGAGCGTAGCTTTGCCAGAGTCGCTTGTTGTTCAGAGTTGAGAGTACTGAAAGGGCGAGTATTGGGCAGCCAGATCGCGGATAATGCACCTAAAGATACAAATAGACAAAAACAAGGGACCGCAAACAGTAGCCAACGTTTCATGAACGAAATCTCGAATACCCAGGATGGGCAAGTGATGTAACGATATAGACGTGGTATGCGGCGAGCTGGTTGCTCATAAGCAATTTAGTTGTGTGGGGATAAGCAGTTAAACGTTATGCTGCGCCAAGGGAAACGGGTTCTTTCTAGACGGATTATACCGCAGTGGATGGATTGTTCTGTGCTGAAATTAGCCAAGTCTAAATTAGTGAAGGCCAAATTAATCAAAAAAGGAGTGAAGCAATGCAGGCTGTAATCGTTGCTGGTGGAAAAGGTACTCGTCTACGTCCGCTTACCTATGCCACCCCGAAACCTATGATTCCCCTTTTTGACCGCCCTTTCCTCCAAGTGCTCGTCGAAAGGTGTCGAGATGTCGGGATTACCGACATTCTTTTGAATGTCCGCTATGGGGCTGAGCACATTCAGCGGTACTTCCAAGACGGAAGCCAGTTTGGGGTCAAAGTCCGCTATAGCTTGGAAACAGAAGCCCTGGATACCTGTGGGGCCGTCAAACTAGCGGAAGAATATTTTACGGGTGAGACCTTGCTTGTGTTTAATGCCGATATTCTTACAAATCTAGATCTCAAAGCGCTGATCACCGCTCACCGTTCAGCGCAAGCGAAAACAACCATTGCCCTTTACCGGGTGCAAGACCCTACAGCCTATGGTTTGGTAGAGCTTGAACAGGCATCAAACGCAGCACAGCCAGTCCGCGCTTTTCGTGAAAAGCCTACCCCAGAAGAGGCTGCCCGCTTAGGAATCGATACGATCAACGCCGGTACCTATGTCATGGAACCAGAAGTTTTTCAGGAAGTACCCGCTGGTCAACCCTGGAGTATGGAGCGTCAATTATTCCCTTCTTTAGTCAGTAAGGGCACCGTTTTCGGATTTCCTTATGAAGGTTATTGGATGGATATCGGCAATCCCCAGAAATATCTGCAGGCTCATCTGGATATTCTCTCGGGGGTCATGCCCTACGCCCTGGAAGCCCAAGAAATTGCTCCCCAGGTTTGGGTTGGGGAAGGAGTGGAAATTGCTCCTGAAGCCAAACTGCAAGGCCCTTGCTACATCGGACCCTATTCTCAACTGGGCTCAAAGGCGATGATTCCTGCCAATACGCTAGTGGGTAGAGGGGCGTTGATTCATAGTGCTCTCCAACCAGGGGTCTATCCTGCTGGGACGTGGGTCTACTGAATCGCTAGGAGCATCAGACCATGATCCCCATCGAAGAAGCTCAAGCTTTAGTTTTAGGCTCGATTAAGCCCCTTGGAATTGAGCGGGTAGATTTATTTTCTGCTGTATATCGAGTTTTGGCAGAACCTGTTTTCTCATCTCTAGATTTTCCTCGCTGGAATAGTTCTGTGATGGACGGGTATGCTGTGCGTTCCGAGGATTTGGGAGTAATTCCTGTAACTTTGCCTATTGTCGAGGAAATTGCTGCCGGAACTATTCCTCAGCATCAACTGGGGATGGGGGAAGCAAGCCGCATTTTTACTGGGGCGATGATGCCAGAAGGGGCCGATGCGGTGGTAATTCAGGAAAATACCACGGCTAACCCCGATGGCACCGTGAGCATTCTCAAATCGGTAAACTCTGGGATCAACATGGTGAGCAAAGGAGCCCATCTACGGACTGGCGACTTGTTAATGTCTGCGGGAACCGTGCTCCGTGCTCCGGAAATTGGCATCCTCAGTAGTGTGGGCCGCAGTTTTGTCTCTGTGTATCGTCGTCCGGTCGTAGCGATTCTTTCTACGGGAAATGAGCTAGTCCCCCTCGGTCATGAGTTACAACCAGGTCAAATTATTGACTCAAATCAGTATGCTCTGGCTGCTCAAGTCATCGAAGCGGGAGCGATTCCTCGTTTGCTGGGAGTGGTGAAGGATGACATCCCGTCGCTTACACAGGCGATCACGGAGGCTCTAGATGCAGATTTCATCCTTAGTTCTGGCGGGGTCTCTGTCGGGGATTATGACCATGTGAAAACGGCGCTCCAAAACTTAGGTGCCCAGATCTTGTTTCAGAAAGTCCGGGTCAAACCTGGAAAACCGCTCACCTTTGCCTTGCTGAACCAGGTTGCTTACTGGGGACTGCCAGGCAATCCTGTCTCCTGTTTAGTAGGCTTTTGGCTGACCGTTTACCCGGCGATTCGTAAAAGCATGGGCTATCCCGAAAGTTTACAAAATTTCCCTGTACTGCCTGCACGGCTGACCGCTCCTGCCGAAGGAACTGGGGATCGCGAAACCTATGTCCGAGGCGTTTTATATCAACAGGAAGAGCAACTATATTTCACGCCTCGGTCTTCCCATGCTTCCGGTAATCTAGTCAACTTGCAGGGCATCAACGGTTTTGGGATCGTTCCTGTGGGCACTGAAAAAGTTGAGCGCGGTGTGGATATTCGGGTTCTTCAAGTCGGCACGCTCCAAGTCCGCTAAAACAGCCACCCTCGCCTGTTAGTATCGGGTAGGTCTACCCCTGCTTAACTTATGCCTACTTAATTTATGCCTGCTCATTCCGCACCCAAATCTCTTTTAAAAGCTGCTTCTTTGATCGTAGTGGTCACGTTGCTGAGTAAAGTGGCGGGCCTGGTGCGTGCGCAGGCAATGACGGCCCAATACGGTCTTTCGTCAGCGCTTGATGCTTACAATCTCGCTTATAGTCTTCCTGCCTTTTTTCTAATTATCCTGGGGGGGGTAAACGGCCCGTTCCATAGTGCCATTGTCAGTGTTTTATCCAAAGATTCTGAAGACAAACCACGGGTCATCGAAACCTTGAACACGCTGGTAGCTTTAGCCTTTGGTGCGGCTACCGTCGGAATTATGGTTGCCGCTCCTTGGATTGTCGGTTTGGTGGCTCAAGGCGCACCGGCAGAGGTTCAAGCTATCGCCGTGCACGATATGCGGATCATGGCCCCACTGGCTTTTATCGCGGGGCAAGTCGGACTCGGATTTGGGGTACTCACCACAGCCAATAGCTTTGTCCTCCCGTCTTTGAGTCCTATTCTTTCTAGTGGGGCTGTAATCGTTGCCATTTTGTTTTTTGCCAAGGACTATGGCGCACAAGTTCTGGCTTGGGGAACGCTGGCTGGAGCACTCCTGCAATGGTTTGCCCAGGTCCCTTTGCAATGGAAATTGGGGTTAGGTTCTTTACGTCCTCGTTTCGACTGGCATCTCCCTCAAGTTAGACAGGTGATGAAGCTAATGGCTCCTGCCACCTTGAGTTCCACCTTGGCTAATTTGAATACCTATACAGACCAGTTCTTTGCCTCATTTTTGGGAGCAGGGGTGATTGGGGGCCTACCCACGGCTAATTTGTTGGTACAAACGCCTCAAGGCATTTTGTCGAATGCTTTTTTGATTCCTCTGTTGCCGGTCTTTAGTCGCCTCAGTGGAGAAGAAGACCGCTCTGAGCTGCTTTCTAAGATCCGTCAGGGGCTGATCACCTTAGCGATAGCAGTCTTGCCGCTGATGGCTTTTTGTATAGCCTTGAGTGAGCCGATTGTCCAAATTATTTATCAGCGTGGGGCCTTCGACTCAAAAGCTACGCAATTGGTTTCTGGGCTATTCATCGCCGGTACAGTGGGAATGTTCAGTTTTTTGGGTCGAGATCTGATGATCCGGCTCTTCTATGTTCTGGGAGATGGAAAAACGCCTCTAATCATGAGCTTTCTGGGTATTGCTTTAAATTTTGCTTTGGATTTTCTATTGATTAAATGGATCGGTGCGCCTGGAATTCCTTTAGCGACGGCAGGTGTGACCACGATCACGTTCGTAGGATTGGCCTGGTTATTTAGAAAGAAGGTTGGGCCGTTGGGGTGGCGCTCTGGCTTGTTTGGGCCTTTAGCCATTCTATTTATCGGAGCTTTGTTCACGGGAGCCTTGACCTGGGGTGTTTATGCAGGACTACAGCACTTCTGGCCCGGAGAAAACTTTTTTGTCGTACTCACAAAGCTACTGATTGCCCTAAGCATCGGGCTCGTCAGCCAAGCGCTCTGGTTGTGGCGTTTAGATTTCCCAGAAATCACCCTATTTAGAAATCAAATCCTACGCCGATTCAAAAAATCCACTTAAACGGCAACCAAATCAAAGTGGTAATTCTCGATTACCGGATTGGCTAAAAGCTGGTCGCTAATACGGTCCACCTGTTGGCGTGCTTGCTCTTCAGTCTCTGCTTCCAGCTCTAGTTGAACATACTTGCCCACCCGGACTTCCTCAACTTGGGCATATCCCATTTGCTGGAGTCCAGCGCGCACTGCTACCCCTTGAGGATCTAAAACGGAGGGGCGGAGGGTAATCTGGACCGTGGCACGGAATTTCATGAAAGCATCTTAGCTAAATCAACCTGTATCCTAATCTTTTTCTGACCAGGGTCGAGTGGTTGGGGTTAGGATCTTGAATACAAAATGTACTAGGGACCATGAAAGGCAAGCAACAACTCTTTTTCCCCCATCTTGTTGGCTCTAAATGGACAGCGGCAAAGTCTATTCAAGGGTGGCGGCACTATCAGGTGCACGGGAGGGCAGACCGCAAACCCTTTACCTTCGCGCTGATGCGCTCCGTTGTCGATGAAAAAGTTCAGTTTTGGGTAAACGCTAGAGTGCTTAAAGACCGGAGTCAGTGGGAACCAGGCTGGAAAGAGATTGTCCAGGTCGAGCCTTGCCGAATAATAGAGGGAGAACAAGCTGAGGCTCTAGATGGGCATAGTACAATCCAGAGCGTCATGAAGTTTAAACTATGAAGCAATATTGGGACAATTTTCTACTTTGGGTCATGGCTGCTATTGGCTTCTTTTTTCTATGGTTTGTGGTGGCAGTTATTGGCAATACCCTTGGCCTAAATTTGGGCCTTTCGATGTGGCGGTCTTTATGGACGCCAGTCATTAATCCGCTACTTGGAATTTTTTTTCTTGGCGTGTTAGTAAGTTTTGTTTCGAGTAAACTCAAGCAGATTTTGGGTTCTCAGGGGCGTACTTGATATGGAGACTGCATTCTGCATATCCTCCACGCACAGCTTCGGTTCAAATGAGGTATCTTTATTTGGCCTACAATCATATTCTCAATATGAATTTTAAAAGTAATCCTACGGAGCGTTGGGCGTGAATTCCGGCAACGATAATCTCCCACCATCCCTCCCCCCCGCCAAAGGGAATACGCCGAAGCCAAATCCAACGCCGGATGCGAGGAGAAAAGCTAGGCGCGCTAAACAGTCAGGACAAAAAGGCGAAAGACAGGAGCCTGAACTTCCAGAGATCAAGCCACAACCCATGCCCATTCCTCCAACTTCTCCTCCTCTTCGGCCTACACCAGATTCTTTTGCTCAACAGTCTACTCCTGCCGAGCCTGCTGGACCACTTCCTAAGCGACCTTATCCTCTGGGATTATTCACTACTTTACTCAGTCTATTGATTCTTGGGCTACTGGGTATTGGTGCGTTTCTCCTTGTTAGTCCTGATGGTAGGAGTATAAAACTTTATACGGAGCCTACTCCTGAGCGATTAGACCTGCTAAAGCAGTCAAGTCGGTCTATCCCTGCTGTTCTTGCCGTGAAGCTATTTGCTTCAGGCTCTGAGGATCAACAAACTTTTAGATATGGCCACTCTCAATAGCCCAACGGGTTAACTCAGTCCGATTAGTAAGAGTGGTTTTTTGGAGCATATTACTTACATGGCTTTCTACGGTCCGTTGAGAGACGCCCATTTCTTTTGCGATCTCTTTGTTGGAAAGGCCACGAGCCACATAGCGCAGTACTTTACCTTCCGTTGCGGTAAGGTCTACATCAAATTGAATAGCGATGGCAGGTTCGCCTAAATTTCGCCATCCTTCTAGGCCACTGCCTGAGGTTTTCACGTGCTCTGAACGGCGCAGTAAAGCTTCGGTCAAGGCTACCAATTCATCGGGTTCAAATGGTTTTACGAGATAGGCATCTCCTCCTTCCTTGAGTCCTCGAATCCGGTCAGGGACTTCTCCTTTTGCGGAGAGGAAGATAACAGGAAGGGCTTCGCGACCAGGCATCGACCGCAGCGTACGCACAAATTCATACCCATCCATTTGGGGCATCATAACGTCGCAAACAATCAAGTCTGGGGGGCGGGACTCCCTCGCCAGTCGACCTAGGACTTCAATACCTTGCTTCCCATTGGCCGCTCGACTTAATTGATAACCCCGCTCTTCCAGAAAGTCTCCCATCAGGAGTAGAAAGCGAGTGTCATCGTCTATAAGAAGAAGGTGTTTCATATGTCAGTTAGCCCATCGACGCCTGGATAAGGTGTAATCAGTTGAGAGCTTGAGTGCGAGGAATAATGCCGTCTAGTAGACAGCGGGAGCAGGTTGGATCCCTCTGTAAATGAGAAGCTTGATAGCAACCACTCGTTAAGAGAGGATAACGCCCCATATATTATGACTAAACCTAGCCCAAAGTATAAATCTTTGTAAAAGACTTTAGATTTCTCTGCCATGCTCAGTCCTTCATCTTGGCAATGGTTGATGATGCTTCGAATAGGATAGGGCATGGATGCTACTCTCGGTTCCCGTAGATTTGTAGATTGAGTCAGGGTGAAAAAATTGATCTCACCTGTCAAGTCTCCTGAACTTTATACCAATCCCTGGTATTCGAAAGAAGGAGAGAAGCTTTATGCTGCTAGCTAGTTTCTACTTGGTGAGGATACATATACTGTTCCCTCATTTTTGGAAATATTAACATTAGTTGGTAAAAATTTGAATCCTTTTGAGTGAGTATAGGGCTCTCGCTTTATTTATTTCTGGAAAGGAACACCCACATACACAGGAATTGAGCTTAAGGTTTGGCGCATTGTGTCAACGCAAGTATTCTGTAGCTATCGCAGTAAGAGTGGTCTTGGATGGGAATATTTTTGCACTCAGCAAGTACAGTCTAAATGAAATTTTTAGATGATCATAAGATCGAGCTAATCATTTATTCGGAAATATATAGATAGGATTTACAACAATAAACAAGTGATTATCAAGGAATATTAATTCACTTTTATCTTATTTAAAATGTTAGTTGAGCAAGTTCTATATTCTTCTGCAATAATATATACATAGTTTCAGAAGGTCCATCCCTTAAACAAATTCACTCTTTCTCTTGATAGTAAGTTAATTGAAATTTAAAGGTTTTAGTTCGCTTGGGCTTTATGTACAAACAAAGTCTTTACAGAAACTTTTGTACAGAATTCCCTAGAAATTTAGGCAGCGTACTGTTGTCTATAATTAATGCTATGACGGATTGTATAATAGACGACAAAAAACTAGGACTCAAGTTGTCTAACGCCAAGCAACCCGCTTCCCTAGAAACAAAGGGCGGAAGTAGTTCTCTGGCAAATGGATCTATTTTTATGAATTTTTTCTGGAGTGGGCTTTTTAGTGTGCGTCCATTATGGGCTGTTGCGATAGAAGGTCTCTAAACTCTCTGGATCTCCTATAAATCTCCAGTGCCAGGGTTCATAGCTAACCCCCTGCTTGTTGTCTTTGGGAAAGGACATTTCAAAGCCAAAGCGCCCTGCATTGCTTTGCAGCCATTCAAAAGCTCTCGTTTGCTCAAATGTAGTTTCTACATGGGTTTCTGGCTGCCCCCCGTCTCCGACATCCAAGGCATAACCCGTATGGTGTTCGCTATAGCCTGGGGGGGCACTGACCTTGGTTACTTCCATAGCTTGGCCCATTTTGCCTAAATTACGGTCAAAAAGGCCTTGTTGATAGGCTTTATCCCGAAAGCCAGAAACAGCAACTAAGTCTATGCCATCTCTGGCTGCGGCTCGTTGCATCTCAAAAAACTTCTCTGCTGCTACAACGCGCAGCATGACGACCTTTCCCTTGGTCCTGGAAACGACAGTCAAGCTTGATAAAGGAGCGTCTGCATAGCGATGATGGCCCAAGAGGGTATCCGGTTCAGAGGTGCTCGGAGCAGCTGTGGAGGTCACTGTAGGATCGGGGGCTGTGACATTACTTGGAGCTGAAGCAGTAGGAGGAGTTGAAGGAGCACTGGTCAGAAAAAAACCTAAAGCAATGCCTGCGATTCCTACGCCTAGACCAATCCAAATCAAAGGAGACGTGCCTTTTTTTGCGGCCGTCCGCCGTGGGGTTTGCCCGGCAGAGGCTTCACGACGAGCTACAGGAATTTCTTGGAAATCTTTCATGTAAGGATGCTCAGAACATCTTCCGCGTGCGTATCCGTTTTGACTTTAGACCAGATATGGGCAATCTTACCGTTTTCATCAATCAAAAAGGTAGAGCGGTTGACCCCCATGTACGTCTTTCCCATAAACTTTTTTTCTCCCCAAACTCCGTATGCATTGGCGATGACGGCATCAGGGTCTGACAATAGAGGAAAAGGGAGCGTATATTTTTGGGTGAATTTTTGGTGAGCGGCCAAAGAGTCTTTACTCACCCCTAGGACCATAATTCCCTGCTCCTGATAGCGGGACCATTGGTCTCTAAATCCACAGGCTTCTTTGGTACAACCAGGGGTATCGTCTTTGGGATAAAAGTAAAGGAGTACTTTTTTCCCCTGTAAATTTTCTAGAGAAATTTCTTCTCCCGCAGTACTTAAAGCTTTAAAAGAGGGGGCAGGGTCGCCAATGTTTAGAGGCATGGCAAATGAAGGAGGATCCCAAATAGTATAACCTTGAACTTCTAACGCTATAGGTAGGAACCAAGAGGTCATTCAGAAATTTGTGTCCCAGGAAAATAGAATTGCAAAATCTTCCGGTAATTCCAGCCTCGATTGGCTAAGGTATAAGCTCCGTATTGGCTCAAACCAATGCCATGCCCCCAGCCTCCTCCCGTAAAGATAAAGGAACCCTCAGGAGTGCGGTCTACAAAAAAGAGAGAGCTAGGCAGTTTATCAATGACAGCGACAATGGCATCTTTTCCCAGAGTGAAGGTAGCACTGTCAGTTTGGACTTGGAGGGCAAGCACTCTACCACTGCTAGAACGTTGGGTAACTTGGATATTTTGAACAACGGTAAAAGGGGGAATCGATATTCCTACGCTGCTCAAGTTTTCCAAAAAAGAGTCCATCAATCCCTGATTGGAATAGGTTCGCTTCCAGCGGAAGCCAGGCCAAGAAGATTCATTCAAGAGCGGAGCACTTCCCAAAAACTGACGGATATCTTGTTCTCGATCTAAGCGTGAGAAGGTGAGTTGGGGAATCTTCAGGGGGGTATCAAAGAAAGATCGGAGGTAGGGTCGGTCGGTACCTTGCCAAAGGTCAGTGTAGCTAGCGGTCCTTCCCCCGTTAGAGGAAGTGTAGAGCGCATCAACGAGCTGTCCCTGATAACTGACCGTTTGACCTTTTGTCTGGCGCACGGCTTCATCCATCGCTGGAGTCAATCCGCCAATCCCCCGGTAAACCTGACAATTGGGGGTAGCACATAGCTCATAGCCATCTATGGCGAAGCGATGGCGATTTTTGAGCACATAGGTGCGCGCGATGACAGCTTGGGCTTTAATCGCTTCAAACGGTGGGTTAGCACTCAATTCGTAAGGGACAACACCCCGTATATAGGATTCCAGGTCTACGGTATTGATAACGGTGTACGTGCCATAGGAGTTGGGCTCTATGGATAAGGTTCCTGGATAGGTATAACGTCCAAACTTAATCTTGCCACTGGTGCTAGAAATCTCTAACCTAGGTCCTCTGTATTGGAGTCCATCGGCATTCCAGGAAAGTAGGGGACCTTCGTTGCGGATGATCGATTCAATGCGCGCGGGGTACCCCTGCTGTTGGAGTTTGGGAAGTACCGATTCCTTTAGGGCTGTATCCCAAAAGATCTTACGGTCTGCCCATACTTGCCATCGTTTAGGGCGCGCTACTTCTACAGGGATACCTGCTTTGCGGAGATTCGTCGCAATTAGATCGGCGTCTTCAAAACTACGGTGCGAACTAATCACCAAACGACTCAGATCTTGGGGCGCAGACAAAGCAGTGAGCGGGGCTTTTAGAGTGATCGCCTTTGTATTTAAAGGAGCTGATTGCTCCGGAAACTTAAGAGAAAGGGTTCCACCCCCGCTCGCCTGAATCGTAACTCGGTCTTGGGGCCCAAACCATTGCTGAATACCGATGCGTAAAGTTTCCGCGTGGCCAGGTTGAGCCAGTAACAAGAAACCCCAGAAGATAGCCCAAACTGGACTTTTGAAGAATGGAGATTTCACATCTTTTTTATGTATCGAGAACAGGATGTGCATTGCTACTCTAACGCAGCAATGGCCTTCCCGGCAGGACTCGTGGCGAATGCAACAAAAGCTTTGGTGGCTTCGGTGGCGTTCGCACTATAGACATAATAGAGCACGGTGGGGAGAGGGTAATTGGGGGAA
>JGI20200J14955_1000102_pt1 | contig 18523 bp, 18 predicted proteins | sample NGESurshal092012_FD_14955 | JGI IMG/M metagenome (IMG submission 14955) | reverse complement strand
GACTAACCTAGCAGTTCCAACTCCCCCGTTCTAGCCATAAAACTCTTGTCTCCCAAATAGACTCTATGTAAGGGTTTCAGGACTTGTGGGTAAAGCATAGTTCTCCAAATAGGGGGTCGAATGCCTTTAAGGGTGATTTTGAGTTGGTAGACGGTTTGAAAGCCTGCCGATTTTTTCGTTGCCATAGGTTGCTCCAGGTAAGAGGCCTAGTTCAAGGTTCCAGGATGCATAGTAACACTTGTGTCATAGTTATCAGGGATTCTAGTTTTTCTGGCTTCGCCCCTGATTCATTTTAACTATGCCCTGCTTTTTGAGGTTCACTCATAATCCGGAATTCACAGGTTGGTGCATACTCCAGGCTAGACACATGAATGCCTAGCCTGGAAACGTTCAATCCGTAGGTGTGGATTGTTCACCGGCAAAAAAAGCCCAGCTACCAAGGAGCGAAGCGAGCAACCAGCCCAGGATTAGAACTACTGGTACTAGAAACATAGAGATCGTCACAATGAATCCTCCTGAGAAGAAGTAGTTAGCGCGTGAGGAGATAATCGCAACTTAGCAAGCCTGACAAGGGATTGCAACATTTCTTAATAAACTCTCCATTATTGTTGCATTTATTTACACTTTTCTCAGGAAAGTATCACTTTTCGATTCTCCATAAAAAACCCCCTCTAGCTATTGCTATATCTCATTTTTGTTGCAGATGGGGGCTTCGCATGAGCAATACAAATATGAGAAAACTACACTAGAGAAAAGTCCGACTGAGCGAATACTGTAGGGGATAGTACTGCATAAAAATCCCGGAAACAGGACTGCTATGACAAAGCAACTGATGACTCAACGCCTCTGGGAATTAGTTCTACTCTTTGGAAAACTAGGGTGTACCAGTTTTGGTGGTCCAGCTGTCCATATCGCCATGCTAGAAGACGAAGTGGTCAAACGGCGTAAATGGATGACGCGTGAGTATTTTCTAGACCTATTGGGGGCTACGAACTTGATTCCTGGGCCAAATTCTACGGAGATGGCTTTGCATGTAGGCTATGTGAGGGCTGGGCTTTTGGGACTGATTACGGCAGGTCTTTGCTTTATTCTGCCTGCGGTGCTAATCACCTTAGGGTTCGCTTGGGTCTACCAGGAATTCCAAACAGCCCCGGCACTGGCTTCCGTCTTGTATGGAATTAAACCTGCCATTCTTGTCGTAATTCTGTTAGCCGTCTGGAAACTAGGAAAAACTGCTCTCAAAAATTGGCGATTGGGAATCCTCGGCATAGGCGTTATTACAGCTCTTTTCCTTGGAATGAATGAGGTCTTCGTGCTCGTCTTGGGCAGTGCCATCGGAACCCTTTGGCTATGGAAACCCAAAATACTAGAAAAACTGAAAAGGTTAGAAATTTTGGTTCTAGGGGCTCTGCTCCCGGTGGGTATTGCCCAAGCGACAGGAACCATAGTGCCCACGGCGATCTCCCTAACAAAGCTGGGTTGGTTCTTTCTTAAAACGGGAACCGTTCTCTTTGGCAGCGGTTATGTATTGGTTGCTTTTTTAGAAACAGGCTTAGTCAGCGATTACGGATGGCTGACTAGACAGCAATTGCTGGATGCCGTCGCCATGGGCCAATTTACTCCAGGGCCTGTACTTTCTACCGCTACGTTTGTAGGGTACATAATCGCTGGTTTGCCTGGAGCTTTGCTCGCCACGATAGGGATTTTTTTGCCTTCTTTTGTCTTCGTGGCCCTATTGAATCCCCTAATTCCCCGTTTACGCCAAGCATCATGGACTTCAGCATTTTTAGATGCTGTCAACCTCTGTGCCGTAGCGCTATTAGGCGTAGTGGTGGTCAAGCTCTTACCCTCCAGCCTCCCTAATTGGTCCGCTTGGGGCATAGCGGTGGTAGCCGGAATTGCCTATTGGCGCTGGCAGCTTAGTTCTGTCTGGTTGGTTCTAGGAGGAGCCTTCTGTGGCTGGCTCCTGGTCTCTCTAGGTTATGCCTGAAATTCTTGATCAATAGATTTCGCTAAGGTGAAATCGGTCTCGGTTATCCCCCCAGCATCGTGGTTAGACAGTGAAAATTTCACTTTGTTATATCCATGAATCAAGATATCGGGATGATGCCCTAACTCCTCGGCATGCCGACCCACACGAATTACAAAGGCTAGTGCGGTCACGAAATCTTTGAGCCTAAAATCCTTACTCAGCTCCTGCTTCTCACAGCTCCAGCCAGGGAATTTCGCTAACTTCTCTTGAATCTCAGTTTCAGTAAGGAGTGCCATACAGACCACGAATAACTCGTCCAATCTGTATTCTAAGCTAGAAAAGCGCTGCTAATTGGTCCGTGGTGATAAATCCTAGACGCCATAGAATGATTTCCAAAGGACCTTGTTCTCTCTTTTGGAGTTTCTTGGCTAAACTGAGCTGGGCCGCTGTCACTAAACTTTCCACTTTGTGCATGTAATTTGTTGAGAAATGTTAACTTGCTTAACAAATTAACATAGTTTCTTTATTTAATCCCCTTTCCCTGAGAAAATTTTAGTTTGCCATCGCTACCGCAACTATCCATAGATCGATCAGAAGCATGAGGACAACGCAGCCGAGTAAGGTCAGATACATCCAGGGTTGCGCTAAAGGTTTGACTCTAGTCGTGTCAATCCCTGTATATGCTTCTAATTCCCTCAAAAATTGAGCGAAACCAGCGATACGCATGGGTAAGAGATAAGCCTGTCGTTCATCCTTACTGACTAAGTAATGCACGCGTCCCCCCTGACCTGTTGGACGGCTGCGAATGTCCTTAACCTCAGACCAATCGAGATTCCATCCTTTGACCAAAAAATTGGGAACCCAAGGGGCATATTCCACGCGGACGCCTTTGGCATCAGTCTGCACACGCTGACTCATCAAGCCAAAGAGGGCCATAAATCCAACCAGGACCCCTATAGCTGCAATCGGAAAAGCGTCTGTGGTCTTTAGATGAATCATCAAAAATGGAAGTGGGAATACCAAAACGAACAGCAATCCATACAATGTATAGCGAACCAGAGGGGAAACCCGAAATAAAAGGGTCTCCGGTGCCTTGCCCTGACTATGGATTCCGCTCCCCTGAAGTTTCTGTTGCATAACGTATTTTTGTATAGAGATTGAGTCTTAAAAATAACCTCTCCCCCCGACCCCCTAATTGGCGTCTCCGCACGCAGAGAGGAGGAGTAAGAAATAGCTCAAGTTCCCCTCTCTGTTTACGGAGAGGGGTTAGGGGAGAGGTTTGGGCTAGGGGAAAGGTTTCTCAGCGCTGCTATTCCCTGGCGATCACAGAAATCCCCAAAACTTTCTTGAGGTTGTCTGGCTTCTTTGAAGTAGCGAAGAACGGGCATTAGAACATCCATTAGGTCATCTGCCCGCACCCGCTCCCTATAGAGTTGGTTCAGCCTCGTGCCATGCAGGTCTCCCGCCAGATAGATGTCATAGGCATTCAACCCACTACCGACAAAACCGATATCGCCCATATAAGGGCGAGCACAACCATTGGGGCAACCTGTCATGCGGATGGCAATCTTTTCTCCCTCCAGGCCCAGTTCTGCTAATCCCTTTTCCACCAAGTCAATCAAGCCCGGTAAAAACCGTTCAGATTCTGTCAAGGCTAGGCTGCAAGTGGGTAGCGCCGGACAGGCCATGGCGTAACGGCGGGCTGGAGAAATAGCTTCTACCGCCAAGACTCCATGTTCTAGCAACAGGGCATCGATAGCGGCCTTGTCCTCTGGCTTGATACCCAAAAGCAAAATGTTGTGGTTTGGCGTCAGGCGCAGGTTATAGCCATAGGTCTGAACTATGGTGCGCAGGGCTGTTCTTAATTTAAGGGTTCCCTGGTCAAGCACTCGACCATTTTCCACAGAAATTCCCANGAACCATTGCCCGTCTCCCTGTTCATGCCAGCCGAGATAATCTTCAAACTGCCAAGCGGGGAGTTCCCGCCAAGCACNGAGCTTTTTNCCGGCATAGGCCTCGACTTGTTGCCGGAACCAGTCGATACCTCGGTCGTGGATAAGATACTTCATCCGTGCATGCTTCCGATTGTGGCGGTCTCCATAGTCTCGCTGAACCATGACCACGGCTTTGGTGAAATCAACCACCTGATCTACGTTGCAGAAGCCGAGATGGTCGGCTTTGCGAGGGAAAGTTTCCGGCGCCCCATGAGAACGGCCTAATCCACCGCCGACCGTGAGGTTGAATCCTATGTGTTGGCCTTTTTCATCAAAAATCAGGACCAATCCTAGATCCTGGGTGTAAATATCAACGGAATTGTCTGTGGGAACGGTGATGGCTACCTTGAACTTACGAGGCATATAGGTTTTGCCATAGAGGGGCTCATCCTCTGGTTCTGCACTGGTGTAGACTTTTTGGCCACTTTCATCATTTTCTAAAGACCAAACTTCCACGTAGGCTTTAGTTTTTGGCAAAAGCTCATCACTAATAGATTGAGCATAGGCTTGGGCTAATTGGTAGGATTCATGGGTAAAAGGAGCCGCTGGTCCCATCACGTTGCGGCTAATATCCCCACAAGCTCCAAGCGTTGTGGCCAAGTGCGTTTTCACGGCTTGGATGACCGTTGGAAGGTCATGCTTGGATACGCCATGGAGCTGAAAGCCCTGACGAGTCGTTACGCGCATCGTGCCAACCCCTACCTCATCGGCCAGCCTATCCAGCGCTAGGTAGAGTGCAGCCGAACAATCTCCCGCAGGATTTTTTGTGCGCACCATGAAGGAATAATTGGGTCCCAAGCCTTGCTGCTTGAGCTGTTTGCGCTCATCACGGTTATCCTGTTGGTAGATCCCGTGAAACTTAAGAACTACCTGATTGTCTGTATTAAAAGAAGGTGTATCTTGCTTGAGTCCCTCAACGATACTTCCCCTCAAATACTGGCTTTTCTCTTTAGTCGTTTCGGCTTTGGATTGCTTGGAAGGCGGACTGACCATAGCGTGTTGTTACTGGAATTTATAAGCTTCAAGGTCATGGTAGCGTCAATCCCCAGTTTGTGGAGCGAGAATTAGTAGTTTCTTAAACAGCCCTCTATCGTTCTTCAGAACAAAAAATCCCTACTGGGTACAATTCAGATAAGCTAAACCTGGACTAGAATTAGCCTACATGTCTTCCTCACACAACCACGGGCAAAAATCTTCTGAAACGTCAGCCTCAGAATCTCAGGTTCTTGATGCTCGCATCATGGCAAGTCTTAGAGAGTTACAAGGAGACGATGAGCCAGATTTTCTGTCTGATATTATCGATACATTTTTAGAGGATGCCCCCAAGAGGCTAGAGGCTATCCAGACAGCGATTAGACTTGGAGACGATGAACAGTTGCACCGCTTAGCCCATAGTTTTAAGGGGGCTAGTTCTAGTTTGGGAGCCTTATCGTTTTCTAAGGTGTGTGGTGCAATCGAAGAGGTAGGACGCTCTGGATCCGTTGCTGAGGCCGAGCCTTTGTTTGCTGTTTTGCTCCAGGACTATGAAAAAGTTCGCGTAGCGCTTGTGCACGAACGGGATAGCTTCTAGCGATTTGTGCGTACAATGCCTTCTACTAGAGCAGTTCTTAGGTCATGAAGCTTCGTAACATAATCTTTCACTTAGTTCCACATCTAAGTCCTATGGGGTAAGCTTTTATGCTTAAGAACCCTACCCACGCTCCGGTAGATTGCTTACTCAGGTAAGCCTGTTAAAGCCGCCCATTAAGCTAGAAGGTACGACGATGGTAAGTTCCGCTTCTGAAGTCCGCCCTGGGATGAAAGGGGAAATCAAGGACACGCTCCTAACCCCGAGATTCTATACTACTGATTTTCAAGAGATGGAATCGCTCGATATCAACGAGCAGGAACCAGAATTTAGAGCCGTTTTGCAAGAGTTTATCGCAGACTATAACCGCAATCATTTTGTGCGCGATGACCAATTTGGAAAGAGTTTTGAGCGCATTCGGGGAGAAGAGCGGACTCTGTTCCTGGAGTTTTTAGAGCGCTCTTGTACTGCAGAATTTTCTGGGTTTCTTCTTTATAAAGAAGTCGCGCGCCGCATCCGCGAAAAAAATCCTCTTTTGGCTGAATGTTTCAGGCTGATGAGTCGGGATGAAGCCCGNCATGCAGGTTTTCTCAATAAAGCAATGGCTGATTCTGGGATCTCTCTAGATCTCTCTTTTCTAACTAAGGCAAAGAAATATACATTTTTCAAACCAAAATTTATCTTTTACGCTACTTACTTGTCAGAAAAGATTGGCTACTGGCGGTACATCCTCATTTTCCGCCAGCTCCAAAGTGACCCCAAATTCCGTATTCATCCCCTCTTTAACTACTTCGAAAACTGGTGTCAGGATGAAAGCCGTCATGGAGATTTCATGGGCCTAGTGCTCAATTCGCAGTCTCGTTGGCTGAATGGAACGAGCAATCGCTTGTGGATTCGCTTTTTCTTGCTGTCTGTCTTTGTGACGATGTATCTCAATGACCAGAAACGCAGTGGCTTTTACAAAATGTTGGGTCTAGATGCAAAAGACTATGACCTACGCGTTATCGAAAAAACTAATCGAGATGCCTCTAAGGTTTTTCCCATCCTCTTGGATGTAGATCATCCTGAATTTGTTCGGCTCCTGGATGTGTGTGTAGAGAACAACAAAAAATTGGAAAGTAAGAAAAATCTGCTTAGTAAATTGCCCCTTTACCTTTCTAATGGCTTAAACTTCCTCCGGTTATATCTGATTCCGCCTAAAGAGTCCCTACCTAAAGGAACTGTCTGCTAAATAGTTCTTCAATGACGCGTGTTTTTTCTTCTGGAGTCATCCTCTCAGTTTGTATCCTGGGAGGTTGTTCTCTATCATCTCAACCTTCTGTAGAAGTCAAGGAAGTTCAAGCGTCTCTGGAAGACCAAGCGGTTCCTTCTGATAAAGCACAGAGGATTGCCCGTTCCTTTGATACCATTCAACAAATTGGCATCCGTAATAAGTTGTGTTTTGAGTACACCCTTGGTTTTTCTAATCTTGAATTTTGTCCTTTTTATGGGAGTCCATCCAAAAAGATTGTTCCCAATTTTGACCCTGAATTGATAGAAGATTTAGAGAACTTGGGTGTTTCTGATGTCGGGAGAGCCCAACTTACGCAAGAGGTTGAAGTTATCGCTAAGGAAACGAAAGGGTTGAAAAACTTCTGCTTTGCGGGTCACTTCTTCAAGCCTGAAGCCCCAAAGACCTGCACCGATTACACAGAGGATTTTGATTAGATGATTGCTCCCTCGCCGAAGACTGCTACCCAGCAGTAGGAGCAACTGCCTGAGTATGGGCACTGAACCCTGATTGATTCAGGAGCGCGACGGTTGCCTCCGCATTCTTTACGCGGAATTGGGGGCCAAAGCGGACGAAGCGATGTTCGCCCCCATAACCTATTCGTGCAATTACAGGCACTAGCCCAAGTTCTTCTTTCTTCTCCGGAGCTTGACTTCCTAGTAGCTCCCGCAAACGATGCTGAACTTGAATCTCTCTGGCTTGGTCGGAGGATAGTTCTACCAAAATCATCCGGACGTGCTCAATCGGTTCTGAATCATTGAGAATCAACTGCGGTTGATCCTCTTTACGGTCTACCTTCGCCCAAACCATGAGACGAGCATCTGGCTGGAAAACTCCACTCAAGCGTTCATAGGCTTTTGGGAAAAGAACCGCGCTAGCACTTCCCGTCAGATCTTCTAACTGGATAATCGCCATACGGTCACCCTTCTTCGTAGTGACCACTTTCACTTCTGTCACCAAGACAATGGCACTAACGGATGCTTCCTCCCGATAATCGGGTAGATCGATCAGGTTAATCGGAGCCAGAATTCTAGCTACTTGCCTGATTGATTTGAGGGGATGGTCAGAAACGTAGAAACCAAGCAGTTCTTTTTCCATTTTGAGCTTATCTTGGGGGAGTAAATCTTCTACAATCGGCCCCTTTGGAGCACTATCAAAGACTTGTTCTGGCGTACTGCTTCCAGAAAGCAAACTATCAAAAAGATTAACTTGTCCAGAGGCGCGGTCTCTTGCCCGTCGCATCGACCACTCTAAAGTAAGATCTAGGTCACAAAGCATTTGGTTTCGATTGGGATGGAGGGTATCTAGGGCTCCACAACGAATCAGTGCTTCCAAGGCACGCTTATTCACAACTCGGTTGTCAATTCGGTCACATAAATCGGAAAAAGACGTAAACAGACCATCTTGGTCACGCATCTTAATCAGACTTTCTACAGCGGCATCTCCTGCATTTTTGACAGCGGCTAGACCAAATAAGATAGTTTTTCCCTCAGGCGTAAAATCAGGACCAGAACGATTAATATCTGGAGGTAGCACATAAATCCCCATCCCTTGACAAGCCGCCAAATAGCGTTGGACTTTATCCTGATCTCCTCTAATAGAAGAAAGCAGGGCCGCTAAATACTCTACGGGGTAATGAGCTTTAAGATAGGCTGTTTGATAAGTAATCAGTCCATAAGCAGCAGAATGGGCTTTGTTAAAACAATTAGAAGCTACTAAGCCATTAGCTAGCATAAAATTGTGGTCCTGCTCAACACCAATGTCATAGACAGATTGAGTTCCTAATGATCTAAAACTATTGATTCTAACCACGTCGGTAGCTCCCTAGAATCTGTTCAATTTTGATTTTCTTGCGCTGTAGTCCTAATGAAGGCACCTTATATACAAAATTGTAGAATGCCTCTATATCGATGCGGCTAAAAATTCTCCAGTAGTACACAGGTTTTGAATGATGTCTTTGTATAGAGCCCATCCCCAAAAGTCTTGCCACTTCGCTTGTAAATTCTAGAGAACCCACGATGCTCAATGAGCCCCCACTTCTACCTTTATTGACATGGGCACAACCATCTCCATCAAAGTAGCCCAACATATAAGAACTCAAAAATTCTGTTTCAGGAAAATAGAATAGACTGGATTTTCCTCTCCCTACCTGGATACCCTGTCGAGATAAAGCATGAGCTAATTGCTTTGAAGAAAAATTAATCCGATAGTGGGGAGCGTAGTCTTTCGGGAGGATAAGTCTGGTTCCCCCAGTATATTGCAGCTCTGCTTTAAGTAGTTCGGTTAAATTTCCATCAATAGACTCAAAAGATACATAATTGGTTGTAGTGACACAGCCATCTGCCGCTAATAGCCCTAATAGATAGGCTTTAACTTGAGAGTCAATTCTATCAAAATAGGTTTCATTTAGGGTGTACCGATTTCTTCGCTTAGTATTAAATCCTGCTTCGATTAAGACCCTAGAAACACTCCTCTCACTGATTCCCAAACATTTAGGAATTTCTCGGCATTGTACCCCAACATTGAATATTTCGATGATTTGTTGCTTTTGTTCAAGCGTTAATTGGCCGTAGCGAGTTGGCATAACTACAAGTCTCCAATACACACTAGGTCAAGCCCCTTTTCGAAGATCTCATGAATAGGGAACATTTGACCATTAGTAGTCATAAACTTATGGTCTTTTGTCGCTCGAATCCATGAACCATCTTCTAAGGCATATTCAAGGACTTCTTGCTCGCCACGATGATGCCACTGGGCGATAGGTTGTGCATAAATATGGCCCTGTGCATTCACACTATAGACTGTGCAATCTATCTGCTCTTTTACAATCTTGCCAATGGATAGAGGTCCATATTCAAGGGTTAGTATTTCAGTGTCATAGCTCAAACAATATTCCGCGAACATAACCATCTGTTCAAAAAGATTAGTTGCCGTTTTTGCATTCACCCCGTTACGGGTAGCCCCATCGACAAATTGCTCCCGGTGTTTCTCCATTTCAGAAGATTTCTTTTTCCCCATAGCACGACGCAGTAAGTCTGCTTGTCCCAGGGAATAACCACCTAGATCTTGAGCAATTTTCATGATTTGCTCTTGATAAAGAATGGTCCCATAGGTATCTTTTAAAATAGGTTCCAAAGTAGGGTCGTCATATTGAATTTTCTGACGACCGTGTTTACGGTTAATAAAGTCAGGAATCATCCCGGCATCTAAAGGACCAGGACGATACAGCGCTAAGATAGCTGAAATATCTTCAATGTTAGAAGGACGCAGATCTTTGACAATCTGCTTCATCCCAGATGATTCTAACTGGAATATACCTTCCAGATCTCCCTTCGCTAAAAGTGCGTAGGTCATTTCATCATCCAAGGCTAAGGTATCTAAATCAATGACTTCTTTATTTTTAGCTTCGATAATTTCCAAAGCTCTTTGAATCATTGTCAGGTTCCGCAACCCCAAGAAGTCCATCTTCAATAGACCTAAGTCCGCAATGTCCTCCATGTAGTATTGGGTGATGATTTGACCATCGTTGTTCTTCTGTAAAGGCACAATCTCATCAAGGGGTTCACGGGAAATCACGACCCCTGCAGCATGTACGCCGAAATTCTTGTTGGTATTTTCTAAGCGTTGGGCTAAATCCACCCATTTTTTAACCTTTGGGTCTTTATCATAGGCTTCTTTGAATTCTGGAGCGGGTGTATCCACAGAAACCATTTTCTGAAGGCTGGCAGGCTTCCCTCGGAAGACAGGAATCATCTTCGCCATGCGATCAGATTCGCTGTAGGGAATTTCCATAACCCGTGCGACATCTTTCAGGACTGCTTTAGAAGCCAATCGGTTAAAAGTAATGATCTGAGCGACGTGGTCTTCTCCATAACGCTTAGTCACGTATTCAATGATTTCACCACGCCGTTCAATACAGAAATCCGTATCAATATCTGGCATGGACTTGCGTTCAGGATTCAGGAATCGTTCAAACAACAAGTTGTAGCGCACTGGGTCCATATTGGTAATGCGCAAGGCGTAGGCGACTAGAGAACCTGCGGCAGAACCTCTTCCTGGCCGACCGGGATTCCATGATCTCTCGCATATTTGATGTAATCCCAAACCACTAAAAAATAGGTAGAAAATCCCATTTTCTGCATCATCTTCAGTTCGTATTTGAGCCGCTCTTCATAAGCCTCTTTTTCTTCTGGGTCTACAATTTTTATTTCTTTAAATCGTTCTCTTAATCCTTCCCAAGTTAACTCTTCCAGATAGGTTTCTGCCGTATGGCCTTGCGGAATTGGGAAGTCTGGCATCCGCATCCCACCTAGAAGCTCTTGGTCATATTTTTCCACTTTTTCGGCAATTTCTAAAGTGTTTTCGAGGGCTTCCTCTACAATTTCTAGAGGCAAATGATCTCGAAACATCTCCGTCATTTCTTTACGAGACTTTAGATATTCCGTGCCTGTATAACGCAGTCGATTCTCTTCTTCGATAGATTTGCCACTTTGAATACAGAGTAAGGCATCATGGGCATCCACATCTTCCGCACAGGTAAAGTGAGAATCATTGGTGACGACTAATTTGATTTTATGCTTGCGGGCAATACGAACAATTTCCGGATTTACCGCTCGGTCTTCCCGACTGCCATGATCCTGAATTTCTAAGTAAAAGTCATCCCCAAAAACTCTTTTATACCAAACAGCTACTTCATAGGCTTTATCAACTTTTCCTTGGAGAATCGCTTGCGGAATTTCCCCGCCTAAACAAGCAGAAGTAACGATCAACCCTTCATGATATTGCTCTAATAATTCTTTGTTAATCCGAGGTTTATAATAAAACCCTTCTAGATGAGAAATCGTGACTAATTTGACGAGGTTTTTATATCCTTGATAATTTTTGGCTAACAGAATTTGGTGGTAACGGGGAAGACGGGCTTTCTTATCCCGCACATCTCCATTGATAACGTAGGCTTCCACCCCAACAATCGGTTTCATGCCAATGTTTCGACAACGCTTGATCAGCTCAATCGCTCCATACATGACCCCATGGTCTGTAAGAGCAATAGCGGGCATGTCCAATTTCTTGGCTTGTTCTATCAGATCGGGCATCTGAGAAGCCCCATCCAATAGGGAATATTCGCTGTGGGTATGCAGGCTGACGTAACCCATATCTATCTATATCTAGTGTGAAGTGGAATGGATTATAGCGCGAGGACACTAAGAAAAGCAGTGTCACGCAATCCAAAGATACACGCATAAGGACATTTGTTCATATAAAATTTGCAGAGCTTGTGAAAAAAAAGGGCTGAATTCACCCAGAGGTCTTCATACCTGTTGCTGATATATCGTCCACAAGAGCGCTCTCAGTAGGCGTCCTGCAACTCATAAAAATCTGGCGTGATGTAATCCTTACGCATCGGATAGCCTACCCAATCTTCCGGCATTAGAATCCGAATCAGGTTGGGGTGGCCTTCATAGATTACGCCGTACATATCGAAACTTTCCCGCTCTTGCCAGTCAGCAGTCCGCCAAATCCAGTAGACCGATGGCACCCGAGGATTATCGCGTGGGAGATAGACCTTGAGACGTACCTCTCTCAGGTCTGTTGGGTTTAAATTCATGATGTGGTAGACACTGACCAAGTCATCCCCAGGCCCTACGTCATAGGCACATTGGCACCGTAGATAGACATAGCCCTGGTTGTAAAGGGTATTGGCCACGGGGAGAAGGTCTGCGGCTTTGACCTTGATAATCTCGACCCCGAGATGGTCTGTGCCTTCAAATTCCACCGCATAGTTTTTGGTTAGCAACTCTTTCGTGACTGGACCCGCTTCCACAATAGAAGTGGCTTCTGGCGCAGTTTCCTGGGAGGCTTTTGCTTCTGTTTCGTCTACCACAGGGTTATTTGACCTCTAAGGATTCTTTCTGTTTTTCTTTGATTCCGATCAAAGCCGGTGGAATCGGAGTGCCAATCGCTGCTTCCAATTCCAAGGGCGGCGTATACCGGGAAGGAGATTCTAGATAAACCCCCGTCAGAATTTCTGGAACCGTCTTCATCTCATGGGAAATCGAATAGTAGCGGTGGGTCTGTTTGATTTGGTTATAGCGCTCACCCAGATCTTCGTTGCCCATCTTTTTACGCAATTTGACAATGGCATCAATAATCGCCTCAGGACGGGGAGGACATCCAGGGATATAGACATCGACCGGAATGAGCTTGTCTACACCGCGCACCGTGGTATAGCTATCCGTAGAGAACATACCGCCTGTAATTGTGCAGGCACCCATCGCAATCACATACTTGGGTTCAGGCATCTGCTCGTAGAGCTTAACCAGAGCCGGAGCCATCTTCATGGTCACCGTTCCAGCCGTGATAATCAAATCTGCCTGCCGGGGAGTAGCCCGAGGGACCAACCCAAAGCGGTCAAAGTCAAAACGAGAACCGAGCAAACTGGCAAATTCGATAAAACAACAACTGGTTCCGTAGAGCATCGGCCAGAGGCTCGACATCCTCGCCCAGTTGTAGAGGTCATGCAGCGTAGTTAGGATAACGCTATTTGCTAGATCAGAGGTTACTTCCGGCTGTTTAGGAGGATTAACTAATTTACTTACGTCCATTCCAATGCTCCTTTTCTCCAGGCATAGACAAGACCGACGACCAAAATGGCAATAAAGATGAGGGCTTCGATAAAGGCGAAGAGGCCCAGTTTGCTAAAAGCAACTGCCCAAGGGTAGAGGAATACCGTTTCTACGTCGAAGATGACAAAGACGAGTGCAAACATGTAGTAACGGATATTGAACTGAATCCAAGCCCCCCCTTTCGGACCACGGGGCTCTACCCCTGATTCATAGGTCGTCTCTCGAAAGGCTCCGCCTCCTTTCGGTCGGACAAAGTAAGAAGCTGTCAGAGCCAAAACAGGCACTAGACAAGAGATGAGCAAGAAGCCCAAGAGGTAGTCATAGCCTTGCAGGACCACAGAACATCCACATCAAAAAACGTTACAACTTCAGTATATCTGCGTTATAGCCTCTGTCCTAAAATCCGGTGACTTTAGTATCGGGATTTCAGTTACTGTCTGAACGGCTGATAGCACACCTAGTTTATTCAAAATGAATAGGGGTGCGGAATATCCCGCACCCCCTTGTGATCCTTTTAAGATGAGAAGCTCTGATTAAGCACAGCTTATGAATTAGTTGCCTAGTTCCCAAACTTGGGCCGCTACTTTTCTCGGACGCTGAGATCCAAGGATGGAGGAAAGGTATCCAGCGATCATCCAAGCCGCATCTTCGCTGGCTCCTTGGATAACATAGCTACCGCGTCCCTTCGGCTCTAAGGTGCAGTCCATATAGTGACAGAGGACGCCCAGGGAGTCAGGCCATTGCTTGCCTTCCTGATAGAGTTTAAATTGACTCACCTCTAGAGAGCCTTGGTATTCTGCGGGTGTGGTACGGCTAAACATAATCTTTGTGGATGAATCACTGTCTCTTTAGTAAAGCGCAGGACAGCCCAGGTTGATAACCGTGCCGCCACCTAAAATGAATAGTTTTTATATCAGTAAATCCCTGGTGAATACCCCGAGACAAATTCATAAATGACTCTTTCCGCCCGCCAAATTGCTTTGAATGCCTTACTCAAACTGGATTTTGCTGAAGGGGTTTACATTAGTGAGGTATTGGATCGACAACTCAAGCAAAGTCCTTTAACCCATCAAGAACGAGGATTGGCTACGGAATTAGTGTATGGGGTAACGCGCCAGAAACTCTTGCTGGATCACCTTATCGAGCAAGCCACCAAACGCACTGTGGAGCAACAGTCTCCGGTCTTATTAAATATCTTGCGTTTGGGCCTTTATCAACTAAGGTTTTTGTCCCATATTCCCGTTCAGGCGGTAGTTCATAGTGCGGTAGATCTAGCAAAAGAGAATAAGCTACAACGCTTGAGTACGGTAGTAAATGGTGTTCTCCGGAACTATCTACGCGAACTAAACCAACAGCAAGAGGCCGACTCCGTCGATATCCTGGCTTTACCGGAAGACCCTAAAGCGAAACTCAGCATTTTCTATAGCTTTCCTCTGTGGATCGTGGATTTGTGGTGGCAACAACTGGGTCCAGAAGAATGTTCTAAACTCCTTAGTTGGTTTAACCGTACGCCTCATCTCGATGTGCGGGTCAATGCCTTGAGGGCAGAACGCTCGCAGGTACAGCAAGCTTTGGCTGGCGTCGGGATTTGCTCCCAGGCGCTAGAAGGTTTACCCCAAGGCTTGAGACTCTTAGATAGCCCTGGGGCTATAGAAGCGCTACCCGGTTACAAGGAAGGGCATTGGAGTATCCAGGATGGGGCGGCTCAGTGGGCAGTGATGGCCCTGGCTCCTCAGCCTGGTGAGCTTATCCTGGACCTCTGTGCCGCTCCAGGGGGTAAAACTACGTACATCGCCGAACAGATGGGTAATCAGGGCTCTGTCTATGCGTTTGATAAACATCACGCCCGTTTGCGACGGTTGGCGGAGAATGTCGAGCGGTTGGGCGTAACCGCCGTATCCGTACAACCAGCTGCCGATATTCTGACCTATACAGAAACCAATATCATGCAAGCTGACCGAATCTTGGTGGATGCCCCTGTTCTGGCCTCGGCACCCTGCACCGCCATCCCGATGCTCGATGGCGTAGGCAGCCCCAGCAACTCCCACAGACCGCAGAACTTCAAGGTCAAATTTTAGAAAAGGCGACTACCTGGATCAAAACAGGGGGTTTGGTAGTTTATAGCACCTGCACGCTCAATTTCCAGGAAAACGAGCAGGTGGTGGCAAACTTTCTCAAGATTCACCCAGACTGGCAGTTAGAACCGATGGAGGAGGGACCTTTCCAAGGTCAAGGGCAATGTACGATTTGGCCCCATGAGTGGGATTTGGATGGATTCTATATCGCTCGCCTGCGGGCTCCCGATTAATCGCGGATTGCTGCGGTTGCGACCGCAGGCTGTAGGATCAATTCCTCTTCGGTTTGGGGCACTTTCCCATCTAAAAGGGCGCTTACAGTCATGTCCCCCATCACATTGATAGAGGTGCGGCAACGGTCTAAAAACCAATCTACGGTCACCAACAGGGCGATGTACTCCGTAGGCAGACCCACGGAACTAAAGACCAGGGTCATGGTCACCAACCCCGCCTCAGGAATCCCGGCAGCTCCTACCGAAGCAACAATGGAGGTGAGAATTACAATGACCTGCTGCTCAAGGGAAAGGTTTATTCCAAGAGCCTGGGCGATGAAAAGGGCAGCCATTGCTTCATAGAGAGCGGTGCCATCGTTATTAAAGTTACTGCCTACCANCGCGCCTAAGGACGCAGAGGATTCACGGAGACCCACTTTTTCCTTCAGGACCCGAAAGGTGACAGGCATGGTGATCGTGGANGATGCCGTTGAAAAGGCGGTGATTAAAGCATCGGCTCCCCCAGTCAGAAATCTGCNGATCCCTACCCAAGATCCAAACTGNACCCGAGTGAGGTAGTAACAAGATTGCAAAAAGAGTGCGAGGAGGACTGCCAAAATGAAGGCTGCCAGGGCATGAAAGGGNGCAAAACCTTGGATGCCCACTGTTTTGGCTACAATCCCAAAGACCGCTATCGGCACGATAGAAATCAGCCAGGACAGGATCTTCATCACCGTCTCTAGCAAGGTGGTGATCACCTGTTCGATCGGCAAATAATCCGTCTTCCCTTCCTTGAGCTGTTGGGCTTTGATGCCACGCAGCCCAATACCAAAGGCTAGCGCCACCACAATCAGTTGAATGACATTGTTGTCCACTAGAGGTTGGACTACGGCCTGTGGAACACTGTCTTGGAGAAGGCCCCAGGGGTCTAAGGGTTTAGTGGCCGTAATCGCTGTCTGTGGGGGGGCTAGTTGGCCCCATTTCCCCGGCTGAACAATATTGGCCACAGTCAAGCCGATCAGAATCGCTACCAGGGTATTGGTCAAAAGCAAAAACGCCAAACGACGACCGGACTTTTGGGGGAGTTCTGCGGTCAAAAAGACATGGAGTACGGCGAGCAAAATGAGGGGAGTTGCCAACGCTTTCAGTGCCTTGAGGATCAAGGTACAGGGAATGGCTAGATTATTGAGCAAACTGACATTTTCAGGACTGGGTTGTCCTCCCCCGAGGACAGTCCCTACCCCAACTCCCAGGAGTAAGGCTATGAAGATCTGTATGTATAGGGGAATGCGCTTCAAGAAAGTAGGCATAAATTTGGTCACCGAAAACCCTTAGCTTTTCAGTTTATATGGCTTATACGGCAATTCAAAGGTGGGTATGCTAGGGACTGGTGTCTTGGGATGGAGTGCTGCCCCTATGTCTGTTCTCTACGTCGCAATCACTAACCACGGATTTGGTCATGCTACTCGGCTAGCTTCAGTAATAGCAGCCATTCAGAAGCTTTATCCAACTATTCAAATTATTGTGTCCACCAACGCTCCTCGTTGGCTATTGGCATCCTATATCCCAGGAGACTTTGTCTATCATCCCTGTGCCCTGGATGTGGGAGTTGTGCAAAGTGACAGTTTGACCATGGATAAGGCCGCGACCCTCGCGCAACTGCGGCAAATTCGTGCCCAAGCGACCGCACGGGTAGCGGCTGAAGCTGATTTTATCCGGCAGCATCAGGTGGGTCTGATTCTGGCGGATATTCCGCCCTTGGCAACGCTTGTGGCCCAAGCGGCTGGCATTCCTTGCTGGATGAGCAGTAATTTTGGTTGGGATTTTATCTATCGGGCTTGGGGCGGGGAATTTGTAGAAATGGCCGATTGGATGGGCGATTGCTTCAGTCGTTGTGACCAGTTATTCCGGCTTCCTTTCTATGAGCCGATGAGCCGTTTTCCGGTGATTACCGATGTGGGACTGACGGGTGGCACCCCTGGCTATGATCTGCAGGAGCTTCAGGATAAGTTTGGCCTCTGTGGGGAGCGTGACCGTATAGTTTTATTGACTTTTGGGGGGCTTGGGCTTGACCAGATTCCGTACGGAAATCTCGTTCAATTTCCTGATTGGCAATTTATTACTTTTGACGAGAAAGCGCCTGACCTACCTAATCTGTTCAAGATAAACCGGAACTTATATCCCTATCGGCCTGTGGATTTCATGCCTTTGTGTGGACGTGTGATCTCGAAGCCAGGATATGGAACTTTTGCGGAAGCCTGTCGGGTAGGGGTGCCGATTGTCTCGGTGACCAGAGATAATTTTGCAGAAGCGGCCGTTCTGATAGAAGGGATTCAGAACTATGCCCAGCATCAGGTGCTTACGCCCCATGAGTTGACTGAAGGCAACTGGGAGTTTCTCCATCAAGCTCCTCAGCCTCCCCGTCAGAGCCAGACCTTGGCGTTAGATGGAAATGAAGTAATTGCGCATGCCGTAGGCCAGTATTTTCAAGGAAACTAGGAGGGTTTATGCTGATCCAAAAACTTAAACTATGCACTGAATTCACGGCCGGGGATAACACCAGACTTCGGGAGTTATTACATCCTGACAAACAATCCCTAGACCTACGATACAGTTTGGCTCATGCCAGCGTTGCCGTGGGGAAGACTTCTACCCCGCATGCCCTAAAAACTTCTGAAGTCTATTATATTCTTCAAGGCTTTGGGGCAATGTATATAGATGCCGAAATGCAGGAGGTAGAATCAGGAGATGCAATCTATATTCCGCCTGGGGCCAAACAATTTATTCGCAACTTGGGGACAGAACCCTTA